>ENA-USUJ01000272-USUJ01000272.1-human-gut-metagenome-genome-assembly--contig:-NODE-272-length-44124-cov-14.379231_pt1 | contig 44124 bp, 27 predicted proteins | sample MGYA00250061_ERZ773398 | MGnify/ENA primary metagenome ERZ773398 (study PRJEB29103, sample SAMN06111992) | human gut metagenome | biome: human gut; feature: ankylosing spondylitis patient; material... | reverse complement strand
ACGGCATCCGAGAGCCCATCCGCCATGAGGAGAAGTGCAGTTGTTGACATAGCCGTGTCTGCAGTAGAAGCACTCACCGCAGAAGGTTTCCACATTGACGGTCACACGGTCGCCTACCTTCACGCCTTTCACGTCGGCGCCTACTTCTTCCACCACGCCGACCATCTCATGGCCGACAGTGATGCCCGGCACCGCTCTCGGCACACTCCCGTGCTTTATATGCAGGTCGCTTGAACAGATGCTGCCGATGGTCACACGGACAATGGCGTCTGTCGCTTCCTGTAGTTCTGGTTTAGGCTTGTCAATCAAGGCAAACTTGCCCTTCTCTATGTATGTATATGCTTTCATTCTGAATATAATGTTACTGATATTTTGCTCTCACCGCCTTTGGCAGCTTGCTGACTATAAGCTCATACGACTCTTTTATCCACGCCGTTACGGTTTCTGCGGCAAGTTGCCCATAATACACGTCGCTCCAATGCTTCTTGTTCCAATGAAACGCTGGGGTCACCGCCGCATATCGCTCGCGCAACGCCTCGTTTCTCTCCGGAGCCAATTTACATGCAAACCGCGAATTCTCACCCTTCATGCCGAGCCGACTTCCACCCAGCCAAAGGCACAGAAAAATCTTGCCTTCAACACGAAAGGTGACAACGTCGTCGCCAAACGGCTGATCCTCAGTCACACCAAACAAAGACAAAGCGTATTCCCTGACCTGCTCGATATCCATAAAGCATTATTCTTTTCTTTCTTCCGGAGGGACACATGGAGGCTCTTCCTCATATTTCGGCGACGCTCCGTAGCGATTTTCGCCCTCCGCACTGTCCTGGCAAAAGAATATTATCATCACAATCTGATATACAGAAACTATGCCACAGAAAAATATATACTTGCCAAATACCACAAACGGAGTAATGGTGTCCTCAAAATCATCCATCGTCATAAAGCTAAGAACATCCGAGACACACATTGAGACAATAATGATTGTGGCCACTACTGGGAAAAACATCCACCATCCGCTGCGTCCCGTGTCGTGCAACCGTCTGATTGATATAGGTATGGTCACAAGCCAAAACGGAGGAAGGAAATTTGATATGAAATAGGCAACCAGCATAGCCCACCAAAACTCAGACCGGCGGGAGCGTCCCTTTGTTTCAAAAATTCGCTTTGTGGCAAGCGACAATGCATCCTGAAAAGAAAGCTGTTCGTGTACAATCATAATATCACAGATTTTTATGTTTTATTTGCAAATTTAGCACATTTCAGCGATTTTCAGATGTGGGCAGCACCTTTTTTTCCTTTTGTCATTTAAAAGACGTAACTTTGCAGCCGAATTAAATTTAAAAACTAATTGATTATGTCAACTTACACAGAAGACAAACGGAAAGTGACTACTCGCCGCCTGCTCGAAATGAAGCAGCGCGGAGAAAAAATATCTATGCTTACAGCCTACGATTTCTCGATGGCGAAACTCATCGACGAGGCTGGAATGGACGTGATTCTCGTGGGCGACTCCGCCAGCAACGTGATGGCTGGAAACGTGACCACTCTGCCGATGACGCTCGACCAGATGATTTATCACGGCAAGTCGGTGATGCGTGGCGTGAACCGCGCGCTCGTGGTTGTAGACATGCCTTTCGGAACATACCAGGGCAACTCTAAAGAGGCTTTGGCTTCGGCAATCCGCATCATGAAGGAAACACATGCCGACTGCGTGAAGCTCGAGGGCGGCGCCGAAGTGCGCGAGTCGATTGAGCGCATCCTGTGCGCCGGCATTCCCGTGATGGGTCACCTCGGACTGACACCACAGTCAATCAACAAATTCGGGTCATACACCGTGCGTGCCCGCGAAGAGGCTGAGGCAAACAAACTTATCGAAGACGCCAAACTGCTGCAGGAGATTGGATGCTTTGCAATCGTGCTTGAGAAAATCCCCGCCACATTGGCAAAAAAAGTGGCAGAAATGCTTGAAATTCCTATCATCGGCATCGGTGCCGGAGGCGGTGTCGACGGACAGGTGCTCGTGATGCACGACATGCTAGGCATCAACAAGGGATTCTCGCCTCGCTTCCTGCGCCGCTACGCTGATGTGGGCACAATCATCACCGACGCTGTGGCAAAATACATCGAGGACGTGAAGACCTCTGATTTCCCCAACGAGAAGGAACAATACTAATCAGCAACACTCACAAACAACAACCGCGGAAAGCCTATGCCCTCCGCGGTTATTGTTTTTATACTGTTCCGTCAAATATTGCCCTGTGCCGGTTCCGACGGAATTTCATTGCCGTTGTTGTCAAGCTCGATTTCTTCCTCGGGCATATCAATGTCTTCAACATCGGTGCTGTCAACATCAGTAGTGTCGGAAGGCGCCACATAGCCCTGACAGTTGTACGGGCGGTCGTCGACCCTCAGACCGGGCCACGGCTTGTCGGAAATCTTTCCCCGATATTTCGCAGCCAATTGCGGGTCGCGCAGCACTTTCTCCATAAAATAGCCAAACGCAGGCAGCGCCGTGTGGCTACCCTGCCCCATCCGTCCGCTGCGGAAATGCACGCTGCGGTATTCTCCTCCACACCAGCATCCGGCAACAAGGTTTTTCGTCACGCCCACATACCAGCCGTCACTGTTGTTTGACGTAGTGCCTGTCTTGCCTCCGAAATTGGTGTCGAAATGATGGATGTCGTAGCTCCACAAGGCTTGCGACGTGCCTCCCGGCTCCGTCATACCAGCCAGCAGCATCTGCTGCATCAAGAAAGCCGACTCCTCGCTGATTGCCTGCTCATTTTTCGGTTCAGCCACATAAAGCACATTGCCGTCTTTGTCCTCGATGCGGGTGACAAATTCCGGCACGTTGTGCCTGCCCTTGTTCATCACCGTGCAGTAGGCGTCGACCAGTTCGAGCAGAGTGACATCCTCCGTGCCGAGCGGCATTGCCGGAGTTTCTTTTATCGGAGAGGTGATGCCCAGTTTATGAGCCACGTCGGCAACGCGGTTCAAGCCCACCTCATGCGCCACCGAGACAGCCACCGAGTTGATCGAATTTGAGAACGCGTGCTTCAGCGACATCGCTCCGCCGGTATAGTATCCGTTGGCATTGCGCGGAGTCCACTTCGTCGGCTTGCCGTCTTTGTCGAAAGCGTCATACTGCTTCCACTCGTCCACACGGTCGTCGCACGGGCCGAGTCCAGCCTCCATCGCGGCTGTGTAGACACACAGTTTGAATGTGGATCCCGGCTGACGCTCAGCGGTCACCTTGTCATATTGCCAATAATTATAGTCAATATCGCCGACCCAGGCCTTGACAGCGCCCGTTTCAGGCTCCATCGCCACAAATGCGCAATGCAGGAACTTCACCATATACCTGATGGAGTCCATCGCACTCATCATTTCCGTGCGCACCTGGTCGGGAGCATTGTAGTCAAACAACTTCACGCGGTGAGGCAGATTCATATAATAATTCACCGAATCAGGGTCGTCGGGATAACGTGCCGACAACTGCTTGTAGTAGTCAGTTCTTTTGGCGATGTCCTCAATAAATCCCTTCTTCTCCTCACGGTTCTCGTCGCGCCACGGATTCTCATTGCCCCAGTCGGACTTGAAATTGCGCTGCACCTGCTGCATGTGCTTCATCACAGCCTCCTCGGCATACTTCTGCATACGCGAGTCGATGGTCGTGTAGATGCGCAGTCCGTCGCCATAGAGATCCTTGTCATTGTCCTTACACCATCCATTCTGCAGCTCATCGGCAAGCACGTCGCGGAAATACGGTGCCTTGCCGTCGGTAGGCTTCACAGGCGTATATTTCAGTTCTATCGGCAGCTCGCTCAGCGAGTCATACTCCTCGTGCGTAAGAAACTTCTTGCGCAACAAGTTGCTCAACACCACATTGCGGCGGCTTTTTGAATTCTTCGGATTAAGACGCGGATTGTAGGTCGTAGTGGCCTTCAGCATACCGACAAGCACAGCCGACTCCTCCGTCTTCAGCTGCATCGGCGTCGTGTTGAAATAAGTCTTCGCCGCCGTGCGGATGCCGAAAGCATTGCTGCCGAAATCCACCGTGTTGAGATACATCGTCAGAATCTCCTTTTTTGTATAGAACATCTCCAGTTTGACAGCCGTCACCCATTCCTTCGTCTTCATCACCAACAGACGCACGCCAGGTATAAATCCAGTGAGTCCGGTGGAATACTCCGTGCGTGTGCGGAACATATTCTTGACCAGCTGCTGAGTAATCGTGCTCGCTCCACGCGCCTCGTGGTGCACAGCCATATCCTTCATCGCAGCCGCCACACCCTGAAAATCTATGCCGTGGTGGGAATAGAAACGCTCATCCTCCGTCGACACCAACGCGTTGATGAGCATTGGCGAAATCTCGTCATATTCAACAGGTATACGGTTCTCGCGATAGTAACGTCCGAGCACCTTGCCGTCGGCACTGTAGACAATCGACGCTTCATCTTGTTTGGGATGGGCTATGTCATATAAGCTCGGCGATTTTCCGAAAAGCCACAAGAAATTGATGTCGACCAATATCAAATAAAGGACAAACGACACCACCACCGTGGCACACACAATACCCACTTTTCCATACCAACGCGCCTGCTTGTAAGTGCGCCGATACCAATTCCACATTTTGACGCAGCCGCGCCAAATGTAACGGAGCAACACAAGCACTCGCCTAAGAAGCCCCTTCAAAAAATTTGGTTTCATCCGGTTGTTGTTTTATCAACTGCAAAGATAGTGCAAGGCGAGTGAAGCGCAAAACAAATTTATTTGATTTTGCGATTCCGAACCGCAGCCTATTTTATTGAAAGTAGTGCAAGGTGAGTGAAAAACATTCAAACTTGTTTGAAAATGTTTTGCCGAACCGCTGCCTATTTTTCAATAAAGCAATCATCCGCACGCAGCAGTTCTGACAGTTATGTCACATTTTAATCACATTCGCTTTCTTTTTGCTATTTTCAACGTATTTGCAAAACTTTTTTCCACAACAACGGCTATTTTTGTCACATTTAGTTTGCAGGCTTGATGTTTTTCCATATCTTTGCAGTCAAAATGTAAGCAAAGAAGAGAAAAAAGCGGGATTATGAAAGAAAATTTGAACAAAAACAATCTTTTTTCCAAGAAGATAGACCAAAAAGACTATCCAAGTCACCAGCCCTTGGGGCTGTATGACTCTTCCTACGAACACGATGCATGCGGTGTGGGCATGCTCGTCAACATCAATGGTGACAAATCCCACGAACTGGTCGATGCGGCCCTGACAGTGCTTGAAAACATGAAGCACCGCGGCGCAGAGGGTGCCGACAACAAGACAGGCGACGGCGCCGGGATTATGATTCAGATTCCACACGAATTCATTCTTCTTCAAGGCATTCCAGTGCCGGAGAAAGGCAAATACGGCACCGGACTGGTGTTTCTGCCGAAAGACGAGAAACGCCAAGCCGCAATTATGGGAATCGTGATTGAAGAAGTGGAGCGTGAGGGACTGCAGTTGATGCACATGCGCAATGTGCCCGTACGCTCAGAGATTCTCGGCAAAGACGCCCGCGAAACAGAACCCGACATAAAGCAGATTTTCATTACCGGAGTTACCGACACCGACACTTTTGAGCGCACGTTATATCTTGTGCGCAAACGCATCGAGCGCCGCATCGACGACAAGGACTTCTATATAGTGTCGCTGTCAAGCAAGAACATTATTTATAAGGGTATGCTCTCGTCAACCCAAGTGCGCGAGTATTTCAAAGACCTCACACAACCATATTTCACAAGCGGGCTGGCGTTGGTGCACTCCCGCTTCAGCACCAACACGTTTCCAACCTGGAGTTTGGCACAGCCGTTCCGTCTGCTGGCGCATAACGGCGAGATCAACACCATCCGCGGCAACCGCGCCTGGATGGAGGCAAGAGAAAGCGTGCTGTCGACGCCGGCGTTGGGCAACGTCAAGGACATACGTCCAATCATCCAACCGGGCATGAGCGACTCCGCCTCGCTCGACAATGTGCTGGAATTCTTCGTAATGTCGGGACTAAGTCTGCCGCACGCCATGGCAATGCTCGTGCCGGAGTCGTTCAACGACAAGAATCCTATCAGCGAGGATTTGAAAGCGTTTTATGAATACCACTCCATCCTTATGGAACCGTGGGACGGACCGGCGGCACTTCTTTTCAGCGATGGGCGTTATGCCGGCGGAATGCTCGACCGCAACGGTCTGCGTCCGGCACGCTATCTGATTACGAAAGGCGGTATGATGGTGGTTGCGAGCGAGGCTGGAGTAATCAACATCGAACCTGCCGACATCGAAGAAAAAGGACGTCTGCAACCTGGCAAAATTCTGCTTGTCGACACACAGGAAGGCAAGATATACTATGACGGCGAGCTGAAAGCGCAGCTTGCCGCCGCACGCCCATACCGACAATGGCTGTCGACAAACCGCATCGAGCTGCACACGCTACGCAGCGGACGCAAAGTGGACAATGCCGTCAGTCTCTTCGGCAGAAAGCTGCGTGCTTTCGGATTCACACGCGAAGACGTGGAACGCACCATAAAGCCTATGTGCGAGAACGGGTCGGAGCCTACTGCCTCTATGGGCAACGACACGCCGCTTGCCGTGTTGAGCAGCCGTCCGCAACTGCTGTTCAACTACTTCCGTCAGCAGTTTGCACAGGTGACAAACCCTGCCATAGACCCAATCCGCGAACAGCTGGTGATGTCGCTGACAGAATATATCGGCGCTGTGGGCATGAACATCCTTTTGCCAAGCGAGTCGCACTGCAAGATGGTGCGTCTGCCCCACCCCGTGCTGACCAACACCCAGCTCGACATTCTCTGCAATATCCGATACAAGGGATTCAACACCGTGAAGCTGCCAATGCTGTTTGATGCGGCAAAAGGCACCGCCGGGCTGCAGGAAGCCATCTATGAGCTGTGCCGCCGCGCCGAGGCATCGGTCGACGACGGTGTGAACTACATAATACTGACCGACGAGGGCGTCGACCGCGACCATGTGGCAATTCCGTCGTTGCTGGCGGTGAGTGCTGTGCACCATCATCTGATTTCGGTGCAGAAACGTGTGCAGACCGCTCTTATCGTCAAGAGCGGAGAGATCAGGGAGGTGATGCATGCCGCACTGCTGCTTGGCTATGGAGCAAGCGCCATCAACCCTTATATGGCATTCGCCGTGCTCGACGACCTGGTGAAGCGCGGCGATGTGCAGATGAACTACGAAACGGCTGAAAGCAACTACATCAAGGCTCTTTGCAAGGGTCTCTACAAAATAATGAGCAAGATGGGCATCAGCACCATCCGTTCCTACCGCGGAGCAAAGATTTTCGAGGCTGTAGGAGTCAGCGAGGAGCTGCTGCGCAACTATTTCGGGACACAGACATCGTCCATCGGAGGTATCCGCCTGAAGGAAATCGCCGACAGCTACACGCATTTCCACGATGATGGCTTCTCCATTAAAGACGAAGACGAGATTCTGCCAAACATCGGGCAGTTCTCATATCGCAAAGACGGCGAGCGCCACGCCTGGAATCCTGAAACGATTGCACTGCTGCAGCTTGCCACCCGTCAAGGCAACTACAATAAATTCAAAGAATTCACAGCCGCCGCCGACCACAAAGCAGAACCGATATTTCTGCGCGACTTCTTCACGTTCAAGAAAAATCCGATTCCGATTGACGAAGTGGAGCCGGTAGAAGAAATTGTAAAGCATTTCGTAACTGGAGCAATGTCGTTTGGAGCCATCAGCAAGGAAGCCCACGAGGCGCTTGCCCTGGCAATGAACCGACTCGGCGCACGCAGCAATACGGGCGAAGGCGGCGAGGACAGCAGCCGCTTCCACGAGGCGGTCGACGGAGTGTCGCTGTCGAGCAAGACAAAGCAGATTGCCTCCGGCCGCTTCGGCGTCACAACGGAATATCTGGTCAACGCCGAGGAGATTCAAATAAAGGTGGCACAGGGAGCGAAACCCGGCGAGGGAGGACAATTGCCCGGATTCAAAGTCAATGAGGTGATTGCCCGCACACGCCACTCCATTCCAGGCATCTCACTCATCTCTCCGCCACCGCACCACGACATTTACTCAATCGAAGACCTCGCGCAACTGATTTTCGATCTTAAGAATGTCAATCCGCGCGCAGCCATCAGCGTGAAACTCGTGGCGGAAAGCGGAGTCGGCACCATCGCGGCGGGTGTGGCAAAGGCAAAGGCCGACCTGATTGTCATCTCAGGAGCCGAGGGAGGCACAGGAGCGTCGCCGGCTTCATCGATGCGGTATGCCGGAATCTCGCCTGAGATTGGTCTGAGCGAGACGCAGCAGACGCTCGTGCGCAACGGGCTGCGCGGCAAAGTGCGCCTTCAGACCGACGGCCAAATGAAAACCGGACACGACATCGTGAGCATGGCGTTGCTCGGCGCCGAGGAATTTGGATTCGGCACGACAGTGCTTATCGTATTGGGATGCGTGATGATGCGCAAATGCCACTCAAACACCTGTCCTATGGGCGTTGCCACACAGAATCCTGAACTGAGGGCACACTTCCGTGGACATGCCGACCACGTGGTCAACTATTTCCGTTTTCTCGCCGAAGAGGTGCGTGAATATCTTGCAGAGATGGGATTCCGGAAATTCAACGACATCATAGGCCGCACCGATTTGATTGAGATAGACAAAGCAGTCAGCCAGAAGTCAGAACTGCTCGACTTCTCCCGCCTGCTGCATAAAGAAAGCGGAGACGCAAGCATACGCCACACAGAAGCGCAGATGCACGACATCGACAGCGTGCTCGACCGCACAATCATAACAGCATCCGATCCGGCTATCAGCAACGGCAAAGAAGTGTCGCTCGAATATGCAATCGCCAACACCGACCGCGCTGTAGGCGCGATGCTGTCGGGATTGATTGCCGACAAATTCGGCAACGAGGGTCTGCCCGACGAGAGCATTTCCGTCAGATTCAAAGGCTCTGCAGGACAAAGCTTCGGAGCATTTCTCGCCCATGGCATAAGCTTCAAGCTTGAGGGCGAGGCCAACGACTATCTCGGCAAAGGACTCAGCGGCGGACGCATCGCCGTGGCACCCACAGTCAGAAGCCATTTCGCGGCAGAGAAAAACACCATTGCCGGCAACACGCTCCTTTATGGAGCCACAAGCGGCGAGGTTTATATCAACGGCCGTGTCGGCGAACGTTTTGCCGTGCGCAATTCAGGTGCCATTGCCGTTGTTGAAGGTGTCGGCGACCACTGTTGCGAATATATGACCGGCGGACGCGTTGTGGTGCTCGGAGCAACCGGACGCAATTTCGCAGCCGGCATGAGCGGCGGCGTGGCATACGTTTGGGATCCCGACCGCAAGTTTGACTACTTCTGCAACATGGAGATGGTTGAACTCTCGCTCATCGAAGACTCCTCGGCACGCAAGGAGCTGCACGAGCTCATTCGTCAGCACTACCGCTACACCGGCTCGGCGCTGGCACGCCAGATGCTTGATGAATGGAACCGGTATGTCGACGACTTCATACAGGTGACACCTATCGAATACAAGCGGGTGCTTGCCGAGGAACAGATGCTCAAACTACAACAGAAAATCGCCGAGGTGCAGCGTGACTATTAACTTATTTTCCCAACCGATAAAACGAAACAACATATATGGGTAATCCTAAGGCTTTTCTTACCGTACCACGCCAGGAGGCGGGCTATCGCCCCATCCACGACCGTATCCGTGACTTCGGAGAAGTGGAACAAACCCTCAACACATCCGAACGCCGCCTGCAGGCATCCCGCTGCATGGACTGCGGCGTGCCGTTCTGCCACTGGGCATGTCCGCTTGGCAACCGCCCTCCGGAATTTCAAGACGCCATCTACAGAGGCAACTGGCACGAGGCTTATGAAATACTGTCGCTGACCAACGATTTTCCGGAATTCACCGGACGCATATGCCCTGCCCTGTGCGAGAAGAGCTGTGTGCTTAAACTTGCCGTCGACGCTCCTGTCACCATCCGCGAAGACGAGGGCGCAATTGCCGAGACAGCATTCCGCGAAGGATATGTGGTGCCGCGGCAGTATCAACGCAACGGCAAAAAAGTGGCGGTAGTGGGCAGCGGTCCTGCCGGACTGGCAACAGCCAACCAATTGAACCGCCGCGGCTACGACGTCACCGTGTTCGAACGCCGCGAGGCTGTTGGAGGACTGCTCCGCTTCGGCATTCCCAATTTCAAGCTCAACAAAGCCATCATAGACCGCCGCGTCGATGTGATGAAGGCAGAAGGCATAACTTTTGAGGTGAATGCCGACATCGACATCCTCAATCTTCCAAAGGGATTCGATGCCTATGCCGTCTGCACAGGCACCCCCCAGGCGCGCGACCTCAACATTCCCGGACGCGACCTCAACGGTGTGCATTTCGCGCTCGACCTGCTGAGCCAACAAAACCGGGTGCTTGCCGGACAGACATTCTCAGCCGACGAGCGGGTGACAGCAAAAGGCAAGCGAGTGCTGGTAATCGGCGGAGGCGACACCGGCAGCGACTGCATAGGCACGAGCATCCGTCAAGGCGCCGTGGCTGTGACGCAGATTGAAATCATGCCGAAGCCTCCGGTAGGCAACAACCCAGCCACCACATGGCCACAGTGGCCGCAAGTGCTGCGCACAAGTTCGAGCCATGAGGAAGGCTGCGAGCGAAGGTGGTGTCTGTCGTCGACCAGATTCATCGGTAAGGACAACAATGTCATCGGAGTGGAGGTGGAGGAAGTGGAATGGACGCCAAACCCCGAAGGCGGACGCCCGCTGATGAAACCCACCGGCAAAAAGGAAGTCATCGACGCTGACCTTGTGTTGCTCGCCATGGGATTTCTTAAGCCCCAGCAACCCGAATTGCCCGGCAACGTGTTTGTGGCAGGCGACGCAGCCACAGGGGCAAGTCTTGTGGTGCGGTGCATTGCCACCGGACGCCAAGCGGCAGCCGACATCGACAAATATCTTAAAACCAAACAAGTCTAAAAAAAAACGATACTATCATGTGTGGTATAGCAGCAATCTTCAACATCAAGAGCGACGTTTTGGCATTGCGTCCCAAGGCATTGGCAATGTCAAAAAAAATACGCCACCGCGGTCCTGACTGGAGCGGCATCTATTGCGGCAAGTCGGCCATTCTCGCCCACGAACGTCTTTCAATCGTCGACCCCGAAAGTGGCGGCCAACCATTGTTCTCCCCCGACCGCAAGCAGATTCTTGCAGTCAACGGCGAGATTTACAACCACCGCGACATCCGCCAGCGCTACGAAGGCAAATACGACTTTGCCACAGGGTCTGACTGCGAGGTGATCCTTGCGCTCTACCGCGACAAAGGCATCGACTTTCTCGAAGACCTCAACGGCATCTTCGCCTTCGCACTGTATGATGAGGAAACCGATGATTTCCTCATTGCCCGCGACCCCATAGGCGTGATTCCGCTCTACATAGGCCATGACAACGAAGGGCGCGTGTACTGCGCCAGCGAGCTCAAAGCCCTTGAAGGCTTCTGCGACGAGTATGAGCCATTTTTGCCAGGACATTACTACCGCGGCAGCGAAGGCAAGATGGTCCGCTGGTATAAACGCGACTGGATGAGCTACGACGCCGTCAAAGACAACACCGCCGATGTAAAAGCCCTGCACGACGCCCTTGAAGACGCCGTCAGACGGCAGCTGATGAGCGACGTGCCCTACGGTGTGCTGCTTTCCGGAGGACTCGACAGTTCGGTAATTTCCGCCATTGCCAAAAAATTTGCCGCACGCCGCATCGAGACCGACGACAAGAAAGAGGCATGGTGGCCTCAACTCCACTCTTTTGCCGTAGGATTGAAAGGTGCGCCCGATTTGGCAAAAGCCCGTGAAGTGGCAGACTATATAGGCACCGTGCACCACGAAATCAACTACACTATCCAGGAGGGTCTCGACGCCGTGCGCGATGCGATATATTTCATCGAGACCTACGATGTCACCACCGTTCGCGCCTCCACGCCGATGTATCTGCTCGCCCGCGTAATCAAGAGCATGGGCATAAAGATGGTGCTCAGCGGCGAAGGCGCCGACGAGGTGTTTGGAGGCTACCTTTACTTCCACAAAGCTCCCGACGCACGCGCATTTCATGAAGAGACCGTGCGCAAGCTGTCGAAGCTGCACCTCTACGACTGTCTGCGTGCCAACAAGTCGCTGTCGGCATGGGGCGTTGAAGGACGCGTGCCGTTTCTCGACAAAGAATTTCTTGACGTTGCGATGCGGCTCAATCCGGAAGCCAAGATGTGTCCCGGCAAAACCATCGAGAAGCGCATAGTCCGCGAAGCCTTTGCCGACATGCTCCCAGAGAGCGTCGCTTGGCGACAGAAAGAGCAATTTTCCGACGGAGTGGGCTACAGCTGGATCGACACCCTCAAAGAAGTGACTGCAGCAGCCGTCACCGACGAACAGATGGCGCATGCGGCAGAACGATTCCCCATCAACCCGCCGCAGAACAAGGAAGAATATTACTACCGCACCATCTTTGAAGGATATTTCCCGTCCGACAGTGCGGCTCGCAGCGTGCCGAGCGTGCCGAGCGTGGCATGCTCCACCGCCGAAGCCCTCGCCTGGGACGCCTCGTTCCGCGGCGTCAACGACCCCAGCGGCCGTGCCGTGGCTGGCGTCCACGACGATGCCTACACAAAGGAGCACACTGAAAAAGCCAACACCATATAGGCGTGGAAAGCCATCGGCCTCCGCAGGCACTGGAATGACTCGTTTTATAGGTAAATACAAAAACCAGCATTCAAGATTTGTCAACGTCAGGAAATAGTTCTGACGATTGCCCTGCGGCAATACTTTTATAGACAAAAGGACTGACACCCAGTGCCAGTCCTTTTGTTTATATATGCTCAACGTAAAAAAGACGGAATACGCGAGCTCTGCGCCACAAAACAATGTCAACGCGCGATGCGGCTATTCTACCACTATCTTCCGTGTCTTGTCAGCCACATGCACCAGGTAAATTCCGGCCGACGGAACGGTCACGACATTATCTTTTCCTTTGTAGATTAGCGCACCGTTGATGCCATAGACCTCTACCGATGTAAAATCTCCGCTGATTTCAATCTGATTACCTATCGCTCTGATTGTGTTGCCGTCAGCCACGGTGTCTTCCACTCCGGAGAACCCACTTATGTTGCTGAATTCATTCCAGACTTCCGCCTGCTTATAGGCGATGACAGATATAACTGGAACAATCAATTCGCAGTTTGTTTTATTGACACCGTCAAACACTTCGCGACCACACATTGGCGGAATTTCAGCCAACGATGTTATCTTCGACAAGTCGCTGCAATCAACGAAAGCATAATCCCCGATGCTCCTCACGCTGTTCGGCAATGTCAATTCAGTCATGCCGCTGCAATCGTAGAAAGCATATTTCCCGATACTCGTCACACTGTTAGGCAATATCAGTTCAGTCAAGCCACGGCAACCATAGAAAGCAGATTGCCCGATGCTCGTAATGCTGTTCGGCAATGTCAGTTCAGTCAAGCCGCTGCAATCGCAGAAAGCACTATTTCCGATGCTCGTCACGCTGTTCGGCAATATAAGTTCGGTCAAGCCGCTGCAACCGCGGAAAGCATATTTTCCGATTTCCGTCAGACTGTTGGGCAATGTCAGTTCGGTCAAGCCACTGCAACCGAGGAAAGCACCATCCCCGATGCTCGTCACGCTGTTCGGCAATATAAGTTCGGTCAATCCAGAGCAACCATAGAACGCATAATCCCCGATGCTCGTCACGCTGCTCGGCAATATAAGTTCGGTCAAGCCGCTACAACCTTCGAAAGCAGAATCCCCGATGCTCGTCACGCTGTTCGGCAATATAAGTTCGGTCAAGCCGCTGCAATCAACGAAAGCAGCATTTCCGATGCTCGTCACGCTGTTCGGCAATATAAGTTCGGTCAAGCCGTTGCAACCTTCGAAAGCATTACCCCCGATGCTCGTCACGCTGTTCGGCAATGTCAGTTCGGTCATGCCACGGCAACCCAGGAAAGCAGATTCCCCGATGCTCGTAATGCCATATTTGACTGTCGCTTTTCTTATTTCATACTCCTTAAAAGGCGAATCGTCATAGCCATTGTTCCACATTTCGCCACTTCCTGACAACGTGAGGTTGCCTAAATCGTCGAGAGTCCATGTTATTGAATCTCCACAACGCCCGGTTGCTGCGGCAAATACATTGGCACACATTAGCACCGACGACAAAAAGGCTATCGTCAGAATCGTAATTTTCCGTTTCATTACTATTTGTTTTTAGACTTTTCAGTTGTTTTTAATATTTCCAAATTATAATCGGCTTCAAGGATTATCCCGATTTCCTCGATTACCACCACGAAGCGAATGTGACATCGTGTTGGCTCAATCGGCGACAGTGTCGCTAAGTGAAATGTTTAACCATGGATTCTTCATAATTTTGCAATTTGTTTTTCAAATTTACAAATTTAACAAACAAGAACACAATAATTACCCCCCCCAGTTAATTTTAGTTAATTATGTTGCAAAACATTTTTCCATAGGGTTGGCGCATTGGCGTGTTGTCGGTAAGAATAAATCTGTCAAAGTCAGGAAAGGATTAGCGACCGATTCCATTGCTGCCATGCAAATACAATCATCACTCATCACTTCTGTTTATATTGATTTTCAGCAAAATAACGGCATAAAAAAGCTTACCAGACAGCAATATTCTGTTATGGGAATAAAAAGCGGAGGCTGCGCGTATTCACTACGGGCAGCCTCCTTAATTGAAGTAAACGTCAATGTTATTATATTTAATCTTATGCGTAACTGTGCATACCTGACAGGAAAAAGTTTACACCGAAATATGTGAACAGCACACTGAAAAAAGCCAACACCATATAGGTATGGAAAGCCATCGGCCTCCGCAGCCACGGGAATGACTCGCGGTGGAATGCGAAAGCATAGACAATCATCGTGATCAAAGCCCATACTTCTTTCGGATCCCATCCCCAATAGCGTCCCCACGACACGTTTGCCCAAACGGCACCAAGAAAGATGCCTATGGTGAGCAGCATCACCGCCGGATACAGCAACAGTTCGCTGTGCTCTTTCAGCACCGTTATCTCATCTGTGGCAGCGCGGTTGCGCATACGCATCACGAAAGCGGCGATGCCGTTCATTGCCATAAACGCAAGCAGCGCATAGGCAACCATAATCACCGCCACATGCGCACTCAGCAACGGCGACTGCAGCACCGGCATCAGCTGCGACATCCTCGGGTTGGAGAAGCCCATCATCGCCACCATCGTAGTCATTCCGCAGAGCAGCACGCCCATTGGCAGAGCCAACGGCATGCGACGCTCGGCAAGCATCGCTATCGGCACTGCGCACCAAGCCAGAAACAGCATCGTCTCATAGCCGTTTGACATCGGGATATGACCGCTCACAAACCATAGCAGAACGATAATAACGGATATATACAGCCACGCCGCCACCGCGATTGCGCGCAGTGTCAACACCGCCCACCGCCGAGGGCGGCCGCCACGTGCCGACAACAGGCAGAACGAGAAGAAAGCCACCAGCCCCACGCACATCAATGTTATGGCAAGCGGACGGGCGTTGCTGACGGTGTTGTAAGTCTTCTCCGCCTTGAAACGAGTGTCGGAAGGCAATGTCGCGCCTCCGTTTTTTCTCTGATATTTGCGCACTTTCGTGTAGAAGTCAGACAAGTCGGTCCATCGTCCGGTCTGCACCAGCTCGTTGGCGTAACTAAGACTCATCTTCACAAACATCCATTCCTGTGTGTCGGTTTCGACAGGGATATTGTCATCGCCCTGCGAGAACCATCCAATTTTGCCTTCAGCATCCTTCAGCGGAAATATTTTCAACGACTTGCCGGTTGTAAGACGGTTTATAATGTCGAATTTCTCGGCAGCCTCGCGCAGACCCTGCGGATCGGCGAAGCGGTCAATGCCACGGAGCGGTTTCTCGAGCTTATACTCGTTGACATCAGAAAAGAAATCGCGCACAGAAGCATATTTGCCATCAATGCCAAGCAAGCGCCGCACCTCGGCGCTCTTGATTTTGATCATCGGCACCTTGCTCCAATCAGTTGGATAGTACAGCCAGCCAGAAAGCACCTGCTCCGCCGACAATCCGTCGAACGTAGCGTTGCCGCAAAGTTTCTCTGTGAACTCTTTCGCCATAGTCTGCAACGGACAGATACGGTCGCCGTAAAGCACGTACAGATTGCCCATCTCCTCCGCCTGCTGTTGAGGCAAAGCCGGCAAATCAGAAGCCTGCGCCGACATTGCCACCATCAGTGCTCCCACAACCGCCAACGGCTTTGCCGACATCTTTCTCAACAAACTGCGGAAACGCGATTTTCCCGACATCATGAACCAGCAGATGCTTGCAAGCAACAGAGCATATCCTGCATAGGTCACACCGATGCCCATCGGGTCGTGAGCCACGGTAAACACCGATCCTCCCTCGCTGTCATAGCCCGACTGATAGAAACGGTAGCCGCGATGAGAAAACACATTGTTCATCGACGCGGTGCCATTCACCCCATCAGCCGACAGATGGCTGACAAAGTCCATCGGCGCCTCCGTTCCGGCATAATATTCAATCTCAAACCGTTGCAGCTTAAGGCTGAACGGCATTTTCGCAACAGAGCCGTCGTCGAGCGTAAACGCGCTTGCCTCCGCACCATCCTTCAGGCGCAGAGTGCCGTGTTCGCTTGTGAGCCACGACGTCAGCGCCCCGGCAAGAATGACGACAAACGATGCATGAACAGCAAAAGCCGACAGCCGGCGATACAGCCTGCTGCGCAGCATATATGCGACAGCCGACACCGCCATCACCGTCCACAAAGCCACGAACCACGGGCTTGTGTAGGCGGCAACGGCAGAGCTGTCGATTTTCTGTAAAATCGTGCCGACGGCAAGCACCACAAGGATGATTGCCATCAGCCCGAATGACGTTTTCTTCAGTACCCTCATCAAAATTATTAGATAGCGTTGATGAATTCAACAACAGCGTCGCGGTCAGCCTTGCTCAGCTTGCGGAATTTCTCCACCGTCCAACGGGCATCGCTACCCGGGCATCCATGCCACATAATCGCCTCCAGCACGTTGCGGGCGCGGCAATCATGCATACGGTCCTGATGACCAGAGCAAACGAGAGCCAGACCACGTCCCCACAGCGGAGTTGTGCGGCACCAACCAGTGCGGATGTCGTTAGGCATCATCAAGCGATGCTGCACCATATCGGTGTACGGCCAAATCTTCTGGTGCGGATAGCGAGGCAGACGAGCGTCGGCATTCTTGAAGAACCCGTTTGGATCGGTGAAATTGTCGTCGCCCGTAGTCCATGACGGACGGTGGCACGAAGTGCATCCAAGTTCGGTAAACAATTCCTTTCCGCGTTTCACCGTTGGGTTGTCGAGATTGCGCGCCGCAGGCACAGCCAGACCACGATGCCAGATGTAGAAGTTAACATAGTCATCGTCGGTCATCTCAACAGGGAGTTCCTTGTTCATAAGATAGTTGTAGATGTCGTTGGCAACGTTTCCCGTCTTGTTCCAGTCAGGGAAATACTCATAGAACTTATCCTGCACGTCCTTGTCGTTCATCGCCTTCTTGGCATAAGCCTCCGTCATATAGTGAGAACGGCGGTCGCTGCGCGTCACGTTGGTGATGTTCCAGATAGCGTTGGCGCCAGGGCCGTCCTGCAACGGACCGCGGGTAAGAGCGTAGGTGTAGCGCAGCACGTGTCCGTCCTTATATTTCTTCACGAAGTCGCCGTTTGCAAAGATAGCAGGATTCAGCTTCGCACCCTTCGCCTCCTCAGCCTTGTATTGCGCAAGGATGTCGGCATCGTCGATAGCGTCGAGCAATCCAGTTCCGTAAATACCGATTGTCGACTCAAGTCGCACCTCAACATCGGCATAAGGCAACGGCTTGTTGTTGCATTCGATAGGCACATAGAACGCACTCTCCGGAATCTTGACTTCCGGATATATCAACTCGTAAGTCTCACCGTCGTCAAACTTGTTTCCCCACTCGTCGGTGTAGGTAGGCCATGTGATTTGTATTTTCTCCTCGTCGAGCGGAGCCTTGAACGGTTCCACCGCCTTTGTCTGCGGCATACCGGTGAGCGACGACAAGTAGGCATTCGTGTTGCGGTCGTAGACCACAAGCAGGTAGCCGTTTCCCCAGTCGTTTGCACGATAGCGGTCCATGCGGCGACCGTGGCCGTAGCCAGGGTGGCATGAGATACAAGAGTTGCGAACGTATAGCGGTCCGAGGCCATTGAACGGCTTGTTGCTCTGGTTGAACGCACGCTCAAAGAAATATTCGCCATACTTGAACCGGTCGCTCATACCGCCTTCCTCAACAGGGACAGTCGGATCCTCATAGGCAGTCGCCGACTGGTTGAATGTTGTACCGAGTTTTCCACCGGCATAATACTCTTCACTTAGTTCCTTTTCGTCGCCGGTTCCCGGCTTTGGATTGTCGTCGCTACAAGCGGCAAATGAGCATACCAAGATGCTCATTGCCATATAACGACTTACGATTGTAAGTTGTCTTTTCATTTTGTTGTATATGGGATTGATTTTTTATTTTGCAAGTTCTTCTTTCACAGTAGCCAAAACCTTGTTCAAAGCGTCGCATGCATCCATAGCCTCCTGGCAGGAAGCGTCGGTGTAGTTCTTCACGAACGGAGCCTTCATACCCTTGATTTTGGCAAGAGCATTGTCGATGGCAGCCACCACTTTGGAGTCAAGATCAGCGTTCACGCTCTTGACATAAGCATGAAGCGATTTAGCCTCGTCGCGTTTGCCCTCAATTCCGCCCATATAAGAATTCTGGATGCTGAGGATGTTGTCGTAGAAGTCGGTGATTGAGTTCTCGCTGTAAGGCGACTCAATGTAGTTTTTGTCTTCACCAGTGTGAGGCTTGCCGATTTTTGAAGTTCCGACCTCATCGCTGATGTCCATACAACCATCGATTATCTGCTGCATGGCTGCGGTCCAAGTCACATACGTGCTTCCAGCCTTTCCAGAGTTCAGCATATTCTCGTTGTAAGAGAACCCGCCGGTTGTAGTCGTGTTCCACTCAAGCTCCTCCAATTTTGCGACACGGTTTTTAGGACAAGCGTCTGCGCCAGCCCAAGAAACTTGAAGCTGATAGCATTTGTTGCGCAAGTCGCCTGCAACAGCGATAGCGTAGACCAAATCCTTGTCGGTGATTTCAGAGGCAGGCTTTGCAGCGCCGTCCTTGAAGATTATATATTCGATACCGTGGAAACCGAGCAGTTCGGCACCGAGTTTGTTGCCAGCATAAGCATCACCGTCTTCAGAATCCATCGCAGCAATCTGAGCGTCGTTTTTCAACGCCACGAGAAGACCGTCAAGGTCCAAAGGCCAAGAGTCGATGTGCGGGTCGATGCCGAAATCACCGGCAGCGCCAAAAAGGAAAGCCTCGCTCTTCTCCCACCAAGCGCGAGCCTCGAGGAATGTTTTGCATGCAGTCCGCACGTTGGCATCAGTCTTGTCGGCGCGGAGAGCCTTGAGCTGGTCAACAAGAAGTTCAGTCTTGTCGGCAAGGTTCTGATAAGTGATGTTGACAGTGTTTGCCAGATATTGCTTGGCGATAGCCTCGAATTTGGCGTCTTTAGCCGAAGAGTCATCGGGAGTTGGGTCGTTGTTGTCGCTACAAGAAGCGAACCCAAGAGTCATTGCTGCAGCAGTAAGGGCAAGCATCGGGAATTTAATGATTTTGTTCATTGTAATTATTATTTGTAGTAGTTGTTGTTGATTTTCGAGTTAAAGGAAGTCGCCGGTGTAGGTTACACCCAAAGATATTGACGGCTCATCGTTGTACTGACTTTTCAAGAACCGTTTTGAATACTCCGCCTTGATGACGATTTGCTTCATCGGCATATAATTCAAGCCAACAGCCATACGTTTGATTTCCGTCCACGGATAGTCGCGGTAGTTTCCGTTGGCAGGCTTGTAGGCATCGTAAGCCTCATATCTGCCGAACACATACAGCTTGTCGTACTTTATGCTTGAGAACGGGCGCAGGATATTGTAACCAGCCTCTATGCCATAAGAATAAGCCTCCTTTCCCACGAGCGTGCGCTTGTAGGGCGACGTTTTCATCTGAAGTCGGTTATAGTCTGAAATTTTATCGGCGTCGCCGAGATGACCGTAAGTAGCGTTTCCTCTGACAATCAAACCATAGCCTTTATACTCCATGTCGAACGAACCGATAGTGACAGCCCCCTTCACGTCCTTGTACTTGCCGTTGAAGTCAGCCTGCAACGTGTTGTTGAACGAGTTGCCGAAATATCCGCTTGCCGACAGTCTCAGCCCCTGCACCGGGAAGAAATCAAGTCTGGCAGCCACGGCGATATTGTTTGCCGGAGTGAATTCGAAAGGAGAAGTTGCACCATAATGCACCCATGCGTCTTTCGAGAAGAAGCAAGAGTTTAGCGCCGGCAAAGCCATCACCTCATAGCGCATCCACTTGTAATTTCCCCATACGCTGATGCCCGTCTGATGCCAAGTGCTCGGCAGAATCGTAGCCTCGCCCTCCGGGCGGTAGACCGTGAAAAACTCATTTGGGAGGTGGTTGCTGTTTAGCGAGCCCACAGGCACCACCATGTGTCCGGCGCGCACCTGAATCCAAGGGCGGAACTCCTTGTTTATCCACAGTTGCTCAAGAGCGACCTCACCGCCGCGCTCAATCTCCTTCTCCCATTCGCCTGTTTCTTCCGCCTCCATCTCGACAGCACTCTCCGTGCCACCATGTTCAAACTCAATTTCCGAGCCGAAAGTCCAGCCACGGCCGAAGTCGAATCCAAGCATGATAACGGCGTGCGGCAGATCGAAACGGTTGTGACCTTTCGCATCCTTATAGTCCTCCGCCTTAGAGTATCGGTTCACGTTGTCGCTATAGAAATTTCGAGTCATCACAGCCTCGCCATATCCTCCAAGAGAAAGGCGCGACTTAAACGAGCGTTTGCCAGGCTGGCTTTCCTGCTCAGCCGGCGTCGATGTTACAGTTGTAGTAGTGATTGTTGTGTCGCCGCGCACCACCGTTGTGGTCGTAGTAACCGTTTTTTCAACTTCTTTGTTATTGCGTCGCGCATTGGCTGGAATAATCGAAGCAACCAAGCAAGCCGACAGTAATAATACAGTTTTGTTCATTGCAGATTGTTGTGATATTTTTTCAACCGCAAAGTTATTTTCACTTTTTTCCTGCTACAATCGCAAAAAAATGGTAAAGAGAATGGGGCGTCTCACAACAATTAGGTATGCACAACCCGAAAACGACGCATAATGGCATAAAAAAACCTCCGGGCCTATCAACAGGTTAGGAGGTAAAATATAAGATTATGAAAAAGATTTGTGGTCTTGTTATAGACGGAAGGCAATCGGAATTATGCATCTTACAGGCACATCCTCACCTCCCAACCGGCCAGGTTTCCACGCCGGCATATTCTTGACTATTCTCATCGCTTCCCTGTCGAGCGAAGGGTGGACTCCCTTTATCACCGACACGTTGCAGACTGAGCCGTCTGTGTTTACGATAAAACTGCAAACCACACGCCCTTGTATATGACTGCGGTATGCATCACAAGGATATTTGCGCTCATGGTTGATGTAGTTCATCAAGCCTCTGTCGTCGCCCGGGAATTGCGGTTGAACGTCGACGAAATCATATTCGTAGACATTCACATAGTTCTCATGCTGGCAGTGTCTTGTTTCCAAGGCAATGCGCGACACCTGAGCCGACGCCGACGGCGCTGCAACAAAGGCAAGCATGGCAAATATCGAACAACTTAAAATTTTCATTTCATCTATTTTCAGATGCTTTTTGCATCTTGATGGTGCAAAATTATCGTTGAAACTTGAAAGGAGCAAATATTCAGAGCCGGAATTGTGGTTATTTGAATATGTTTCACGAATATTAGCAATTATCGGACTGTTTTGGGTCAACAAAAGGAGCCTTGATGCATTTGTTTGTCTCCTTAATGCGAAAAGTTTCGCAGAAAAAATGTAACTTTGGGGCATAAAAACATAACTGTAATGAGAAAACTGCTTTATATACTCGTGATGCTCGCCGGGGTGCTGTATGCCTGCGGCGATAAGAATAGTTTTGAGATTAAAGGAACAATCGACGGCGCCGCAAACAAGAAAATGGTTGTGCAGCGCACCGACAACGGCGTGTGGGTGAACATCGACTCAATCGAGACCGATGGCGACGGCAAGTTTGCCTACCATGGCGCCGCCCCTGCATTCCCTGAAATCTACCGATTGGAATACAATGGCAGATATGCCTACTTCCCCATCGACAGTCTCGACCATATCGAGCTGAAAGCCGACACGGCTAATTTCGACACCGGCTACACCCTGACCGGCTCAGACAACGCCATCTGGCTCACCGAGGTGAACCGCAAAGTCCAGGCATTGTCGGGCAAGGCTGCCGACAGCCAGGATTATGTCAGGACAAAGCGTGAACTCACGGAGCGACTTCTGAAAGACCCGTCGAGCATCGTGGCTTATTATACAGTGGAGAAAATCGTTGACGGACATCGCCTGTTTGACCCATCCAACGCCGCCGACCTTAAGATTATCGGAGCTGTTGCCACTGGCTACGGCACATTCCGCGAGGGCAATCCTTTGACAAAATATATGGAGGCCGAATACATGGCAGGCATGCGCATGCAGCCACGCAATGCCTCACCTTCCGACACAATCCACGCCAACCAGATCGGCTATTTCGACATTGCCCTTAAAGACGCCGGCGGCAAGGTGCGCAAACTGAGTGACGTTGCAGTGAGCGGCAAGGTGGTGCTTCTCAATTTCACCACTTACGCAGCCAAAGAGTCGCCGGAGTTCAACCGCATCCTCGCCGACATCAACAAGAAATATTCCTCACGCGGATTCTGCATCTATCAGGTGGGTTATGACGCTTCTGAATTTTCATGGAAAGACGCAGCCAAGAACTTGCCGTGGACCGCAGTGTTCGACCCCGCTGGAGCGCAGTCGAAGAATCTCGTGAACTACAACGTAGGCTCTCTTCCAGCAATATTCATCATTGACCGCAACGGCACCATAGCCGAACGCGTCATGGACCTCAACGAGCTTGAAATCTCAGTGGCCCGCCATATTTAAAAGACAACGGTAATGGCAGAAGATTTGGATTTTGAGCAGGCGTCAACGGCTGCAGACTATACAAGCGACGACATCAAGACGCTCGACTGGAAAGAGCACATCCGCAAACGCCCTGGCATGTATATCGGAAAGCTGGGCGACGGCTCGCATTCCGACGACGGAATCTATGTGATTCTGAAAGAAGTGATCGACAACTCCATCGATGAGTTTGCCATGGGTTTCGGCAAACAGATTGTTGTGAACATAACCGACGACGGCACCGTGGAAGTGCGCGACTATGGCCGCGGCATCCCGTTGGAGTCGGTTGTCGACGTATCATCGAAGATGAACACCGGCGCAAAGTATGATTCCGACGCCTTCAAGAAGTCGGTCGGTCTGAACGGCGTGGGCATGAAAGCCACCAATGCGTTGTCGACATATTTCGAGATTTCCTCATGCCGCAACGGCGAGAAAAAGAAAGTGTGCTACAGCCGTGGAGAAATCACCGACGACTGCCCAATCTGCCCAACCGACGAGGAAAACGGCACGTATGTCAAGTTTGTTCCCGACAAGGACATATTCCTGAACTACAAATACAATGATGAGTTTGTGGAGACGATGATGAAAAACTACTCGTTTCTCAACACCGGTCTCACAATCGTATACAACGGTCGGCGCATACATTCGCGCAACGGTCTGGTCGACCTGCTGCGCGAGAATATGACCAACGACCCCCTTTACCCGATAATGCATTTCACAGGCACCGACATCGAGGTGGTTATAACCCACGCCAACCAGTATGGCGAGGAATACTATTCGTTTGTCAACGGTCAGCACACCACCCAGGGCGGCACTCACCTGTCGGCATTCAGGGAGGCTGTTTCGCGCACAATCAAGGAGTTTTACGGAAAGAATTTCGAATATTCCGACATCCGTAACGGTATGGTTGCTGCAATCAGCATCAAGGTGCAGGAACCGGTGTTTGAGTCGCAGACCAAGACAAAACTCGGCTCACGCGACATGAGTCCCGACGGCTCGTTGACAGTTGCGAAATTTATCGGCGACTTCATCAAACGCGAGCTCGACAACTATCTGCACATCGAGTCGCAGACGGCAGAGATAATGCTCCACAAGATTCAGGAAAGCGAAAAGGAGCGCAAAGCCATCGCCGGCGTGACCAAGCAGACGCGAGAACGCGCCAAGAAAGCGAGCCTCAACAACAAGAAACTGCGCGACTGCCGCGTGCATTATTGCGACGCCAAAGGCGACCGCCGCGACGACACGTCGCTTTTCATAACCGAGGGACTGTCGGCTACGGGAACAATCACCAAAGTGCGCAATGTGGAGACACAGGCAGTGTTCTCACTGCGCGGAAAGCCGCTCAACACGTTTGGCAAGTCGCAGAAAGACATCAAGGCAAACGAAGAATTCTATCTGCTCGACGCCGCTCTCGACATTGCCGACGGCATCGAGAATCTACGTTATAACAAGGTGATTATCGCAACCGATGCCGATGTCGACGGTATGCATATCCGCCTGCTGATGATAACGTACTTCCTTCAGTTCTACCCCGACTTGGTAAAGAAGGGCCACGTCTATATCCTACAGACCCCATTGTTCCGCGTGCGCAATAAAAACACGTCGCGTGGGAAAAAGAAGGTGAAAGACGAGACATACTACTGCTATACCGACGACGAACGCGTAACAGCCATCAACCGGCTTGGCAAGAATGCTGAAATCACACGATTCAAAGGCCTTGGAGAAATTTCAGCCGATGAGTTCAAGGATTTCATCGGTCCCGACATGCGCCTTGACCAAGTGAAGCTGCGCAAGGAAGACTCCGTGAAAGAAATGCTGGAGTTCTATATGGGCAAGAACACAATGGAGCGCCAGCTGTTTATAGTAGACAACCTTGTCGTGGAAGACAACGACAATATGGACATGACTCATTAAACAATACGACTATGAACCAACATATAGCGATTTTTCCCGGTTCGTTCGACCCTTTTACAATCGGACACCATTCAATCGTGGAACGCGCATTGCCTCTTTTCGACAAAATAGTGGTGGCTGTGGGCATGAACAGCGGCAAGCATTCTTTTCTTCCTGAAATCGACCGTCTTGACGCCATCAGACGCCTTTATGCCAATGAACCCCGAGTGGAGGTGATTGCCTATAGCGGACTTACCGTCGAGGCAGCCGAACAATGCGGCGCACGCTACATTCTGCGTGGTGTGCGAACAGTTAAGGACTTTGAATACGAGAAAACGCTTGCCGACATCAACCGCAAGATTGCGGGTCTGGAGACCGTGCTTCTCTACACGCTTCCTGAGTATGGCAGCATCAGCTCGTCCATCGTGCGCGAGTTGATAAGCCTCGGACGCGACGTGACCGACCTGCTTCCGCCGGGATACACTTTTGAGATTTAGACAACAATATAACAGACTGCGAAAATGAAAAAAATGAAATATTTAGCCGCCGCTGTGATATGCGCCGCGGCGACTTTTGGCATATCCGCGCAATACTCGCGCAGCAACTCCGCTTCGCGGCAACAACAGAAACTGCTCATGGTGGAAAACATCGTAAACAATCTCTATGTTGACAATGTCGACGAGGAAAAGATTGTTGAAAACGCCGTGCGGGGAATTCTTGAGAATCTCGACCCACATTCGTCATACAGCACCAAAGAAGAGACCACATCGTCGCAGGAAACGATGCAGGGCAGCTTCAGCGGCATCGGAATCCAGTTCAACATGCAGAAAGACACGCTCTACGTTGTGCAGACCATTGCCGGCGGTCCGTCGGAAAAGGTTGGCATACTGCCTGGCGACCGTTTCATCGCCGTCGACGACTCCATCATCGCCGGACGCAAGCTGAAGAACACCGACATTATGAAGCGCCTTCGTGGTCCAAAAGGCACGAAGGTAAACATCAAGGTGAAACGCGGAAGCAATGCCGAGCTGCTCGAATTCAGAATCACGCGCGACGACATCCCACTGAACAGCATCGACGCCGTGTATATGGCAGACGGGAAGACCGGCTATATCCGCCTGTCGCGATTTGCCGCCACATCATACAAAGAGTTTAAAGACGCCATCACAAAACTCAAGAAACAAGGCATGCAGCAATTGATTCTTGACCTCACCGACAATGGCGGCGGATATATGCAGATTGCCGCACAAATAGCCAACGAGATGCTCAACCGCGGCAACCTTATAGTCTACACCCAGGGACGCAAAAGTCCGCGACAGAACCTTAACGCCGACGGCTCGGGTACATTCCGGACACAGAAGGTTGTTGTGATGATCAATCAGTTTTCAGCGTCGGCAAGCGAAATTCTCTCAGGAGCCGTTCAGGACTGGGACCGCGGTGTGGTCGTAGGCCGCCGTTCTTTCGGCAAAGGCCTTGTGCAACGCGAGTTTCTGCTGCCCGACTCTTCATCGTTCCGCCTCACAATCGCACGCTATTACACCCCTTCGGGACGCAACATCCAGAAGCCGTATGTCAAAGGCGACCGCGAGGACTACGACAAGGACATCATCGACCGCTACAACCACGGCGAGCTGCAAAGCGCTGACAGCATCCATTTCGCCGACTCGCTGAAACATACCACCCTGCGTCTGCACCGCACCGTCTATGGCGGAGGCGGCATCATGCCCGATGTGTTTGTGCCGCTCGACACCACACAATACACCGACTATCACCGCCGTCTTGTAGCCAAAGGCATAATTCCACAGTTCGCACTACGATATGTGGACAAGAACCGCGCCGATTTGAAAGCCCAGTATCCCGACGCGCAGAAATTCATCAAGGAGTTCACGGTGACCGACGAGATGCTCAACAATCTTGTTGACGCCGGCAAAGCGGAGAAGGTTGACTTCGACAAGTCGCAGTTTGCCAAATCAAAGGAGATGCTCCGCACGTTTGTCAAAGCGGCGATAGCCAACGATTTGTTCTCGACGGGCGCGTATTTCCAGATTGTCAACGAGCAGAACGACATCTATAAGGAAGCGCTGAGCATTATCAACGACGATGCCCGCTACCGCAAAATCATAAGTCCGCGTACAGAGCAGACACCCGAAAAGAAAAAGAAGAAATAGTCACCACACCTACCTGTTGGCAAGATATTTGCTATAGGAGAGATGAAATTATAGGTTTACAAAATTATGGAAAGAAAATTCAAGACTACTGCCAAATGCGCCGGATGCGTGAAGGCTATCGGAGAAAAATTGAGCAAGGAACTTGCCGCCGACCAATGGTCGATTGACCTGACGTCGCCCGACAGAGTGCTGACCGTTGCCGCCGACACCCCTTCGGATGCCCGCATCGAGGAACTGGTGCGAGAGGCTGGATTCAAGATTGAAAAACTGTAACGATATGAACAAGTATTTTACTATAGCGTGTGCCGCCGCACTGTCAACGCTCATGGCTTGTAGCGGAGGCAAAGGAAACGCCGACAAAAGCACCGATTCAACCGCCGCGGCAGAGACTGCCAAAGAGACTGTCCAGGCAGAGGATTCAACGGGAAATCCAAACGCAAGCGTGATGGACCTGACAATCGATGGATTCAACAGCAAAGTGATGGATTTCAGCGGCGATATGCCAAAGTTTTTGGGCGCACGTCCGTGTGTCATCGACTTTTATGCCACATGGTGCGGTCCGTGCCAGCGAATGGCTCCGATGATTGAAATTCTTGCCCAAAAATATGGCGGAAAAGTAGACTTCTATCGCGTCGACGTCGACAAAGAGAAAGAGCTTGCCGGCGATGTGTTCGGCATCGAGGCTATGCCCACGTTTGTGTATATCGACAAGTCGGGAGCCATCAACTCGACAACAGGCGCCATAAACGCCAAAGAAATGATTTCAAACATCGAGAAATACTGTCTTGACTGATCGGAATGACCGACGAGCAACTGCTACTTGACAAACTTTCCGCCCGCGGCATCAAGCCAACGGCGATGCGTCTCCTGATTTTGCGCACAATGATGCATACAAGTCAGGCAGTGTCGCTGCTCGACCTTGTGGATATGCTGGAAACGGCCGACAAGTCCACGGTGTCGCGCACGTTGTCGCTGTTTCTCTCCCGCCATCTTGTACACAGCATCGACGATGGCAGCGGCGCGCTGAAATATGCAGTTTGCAGCAACACCTGCACGTGTGAGGTAGAGGATCTGCATGTGCATTTCTATTGCACACAGTGCCATCGCACGCTTTGTCTGCGCGGACTGCCAGTACCGCTCGTGCATCTGCCCGACGGTTTCACGCTCGAAAGCGTCAACTACGTGATGAAAGGCGTCTGCTCCGACTGCCGGAGAAATTAGTCAACAATAAAAAACCAGCGGGTTCATCGAAATGATGAATCCGCTGGTTTTTTATTGTGCAGGCATCGGCTATCTCACGACGCATTTGCCTACGCCATCGGCCGTTCTGACCACATAGACACCGCCGCGCAGCTCTATCAGCGTTCCACTTGAAGCATTGCCGTTGAAACAGCAGACACCATCAATGCCCCACACCGAAACAGCGCCGTCAAGGAGCATGCGTATGCCACCGTCTTCCACAATGAAATTTGCCGGCGCCGCAACCGATGCGACAGCATCGTTGCCAGTTCTTACCTCAACAAATTCAGAAGGCATCGAGTAGACCGAACCGTTGAACGCACGCACGCTATAGACATAGCGAGAATTGTCAACCAGCCCAGTGACAACGGCAGACGTGCTGCCACCCACATCAACCCCGTTGAATCCGGCAACAGGCGTGTCGGAAGCCTCTCCACCATATTCCACCACGACATCATCAACAGCCACAATGCCTTTGCCATTCATCGACAAACGCATGCGTCGGCATCCATCGGCAATCTCGCCACGACTCTCGTCGACAGTCGTAAGCAATCCGCCTTTGTCTTTTACGGCAGCGACGGTTGCAAGCGTGCGCCATCCATCGCCATATTCACCGTCGACCACCAAAGCATCACCCTCAGACAACCGCGAAGCACGATGCCAGAACGATATTTTTCTGATGTCGCCACCGAACAAAGGCGATGTCAGAGACTCACCGTCGGCCTCGAAACGCAAAGCAGGCATAGCCTCACCATAGAATCCAGGCGCGCTGTTGAACGTTGATGCCAACGTAGACCATCCGTCGGCGAGCACTTTCCCCGTGAAGTCGCACACCGATTCAGAAAAACCGCCACGATTGCGCAGGCAAACGGTAAGCTGATAAGCCACCGCCCCGTCAAGCTCCTCCCAATTGGCAGTGAATTCAGAGTCGGAGACAGAAGACGCAGGGAGCGTTTTTGGCTGAAGCATATCGAATGTGGCAGGCAATGTTGTCGCAGTCACAACATTTGACGCAGCCGACTCCTCGAAAGCATCAGCCGCCGTGACACTGCAAGAATACGTAGTGCCGGCGGACAGACGGGTTGCCGAAAACGTCGTTGATCTGCCCACGTCAAAGTGGCTGTAAGCCTTGACACCGTCGGCCGCCGTGACATCCACAAAATAGCGGACAGCATTGTCTACGGCACTCCATTGCAGCGTCATCGACGTTTGAGCCACATCGACGGGAACGCCAAGTACAGGAGGCATAATGTCGGCTTTTCCACCCGCCACTTTCAATACGACGTTACCATCGACCTCCGCAATGTCGGTGAGCGGCAAATCGATGGCATATCCACTCCAAGACGTCACACCGGTCAGTTTCGTCACTTTACCCGACCCGGGAAACGGAAAACCCGCGGCCTGAGTCGACGACGTTCCACCATTAGCCTCGACAATGTCGACATACTGATGGTTCGGGTCGCGGTTCACCACATTGCGATCCCAGATGTTTGGGTTATAGTCGATGTGCCACACGAGCATTCCATGTCCAGGCACAAAAGCATCCCATCCCGACTGCTGCCGGTTTTCGAGAATGAAATACTCATTGTCGCGCTCCGTATTGATGCGATATACCACATTGTTCACAATCGGCAAGATAATCAGATTCTTCGGATGGCTTACCACCTGCGGCACAGTCCAGTTAAGCTCGTAACGCTCATATCCGCTCATCAGCGGCGGCGTGCGACCGTCGTTGGTATACGATCCCCGGTCCATCAAAGACCAGTCGCCAGGAGTCAGTGCCGTTGTCATCGACGACGTGTTGTAAAGGTCAGGCAGCCCCAGCACATGTGCGAACTCATGGCAGAACGTGCCGATGCCATTCATTTTGCTCTGCCCGTCAAGCTCAGGCGAGCAAGCATAGCTTTCAACTTTCACACCGTCAAACACCGCCTCCCGATCCTGATCGGACAGATTCCATGAATGCGGCCATATCGTTGACGGATCGCCTCCATCGGCCTCGCCAAGTCCGGCATAGAACACATAGACATTGTCCACCTCTCCATCCCCGTCGGTGTCGTATATCGAGAAGTCGGCCTCAGAGTCAATCTTCCGGCAAGCCTCGACAATCATCGCACCAGCGGCAGAGTCGTCGCTGCCACCGCCATAGTATTCGTATCCGTGGTCCATCATCACCGGACCATAGACATCGAATATCGGCTGGAACTGGTCGGACGACGTGGCGTGATAATAGTCGGCAGCACTGCCTGTTGCATTATAGTTGCTGTAGCCATCCTTGTTGAGCATATTTAAAAATTCCGTACCAGCATTCGGCACAACAAACCGTTTGTTTGGGAATTCCGCCAAAATCACCAGAAAATGATGCTCGCCCTTGGTCGGGAACGACGAAGTGTGCTGCGGTCCGGCAACGGCGCGCGGCATTTTTCGTCTTGCCACCGCATTTTTCACCACCGCATCGCGGTCTATTTTGGCAATTGCAGCAATTTCCTCCGGCGAACGCTGTCCAGGATTGTGGGCATTCAGCGCAGAGGCATAATACCTGAAACCATCCGATGCCAAGCTCAGAGGCACATTGTCGACAGTGGCATAGTAATGGAAATGCTCGTCGCCGTGAGCCACAACCGTCAGGCTTGACCCGTCGGGTTGCACCACCTCCACCGGCCGCATCCTCGACGGAACAGCACTCGCCGAGACAGCGACAATCGACGCCAATATTGTATTTGCTATTTTCAGTTTCATATTTCAGAAAATGTAATGCCCGCCATCACCATAGAAGGATTCGGCGGGCAATACAAAAAACCAACAGTTTATCTAACAATTACCTTTCTCACATTTTTGCCGCTGCGCACAATATATATTCCCGCAGGCACGCGTTTTGTATAGTTGTCGGAGCCTTCAAGACACAGGCAGAGACGGCCGTCGGCACCAAACACGTCGACCGTGTCGCTGGCTCCGGCAATGCGCAACATGCCTTCAATACCGAATGCCTTGAAAGCACTCTCCTCAACATCGGTCACCGCATCTCCACCGCCAAGCTCTACAAGGCAGTCGTTTGAAAACGACGACTCACCACGGTCGTAGATTGCCGTAACATTGTAGCAGTAGTCGCCCTGCTCGGCGACAGCATCCGAGAATTCCGATTCGCCGACAGGCTCAGACGTTATCTTCACGCCATTGCGGTAGACGTTGTAGCCCATAAAGTCGAACGATTTCTTTTTTGCATTCTTAGGAATGTAAGTAATGTCATCGACCATAAGTCCGAAAGCATCCTCCGAAATGCAATGGATTGCAAAATATTTTGCCCCTTCCGGCAGTTTGACAGAGAATCTGCGCCATAAGCTGTTTGGCGTATAGTAGTTGGCAGTGGCAACTTTCACAAAGTCGCTTGTCGACTTCGTGTCGGTAGAGTAAAGGACACGGAAGCGTTCTTCGTAAGCCATCGTCACACTCTTGATGTAGAACGACACGGTCTGAGCCTCGCCCGACAGTTCCGGAGAAATCAACCAATCGTCGTTGGCAGTTTCCTTTGCGCCGAATGCCACAAGACATTGGTCGCCAGAGAACGGCCACCAGCGCTGGTTGAACACCGTAGAAAGGTCAATAGGCGCCAATGAAGGATTAAACACCTGATAAGCCATTTTCGCACCTGCATTGTCGTATCCCGTAATGCCCTGCACCGTATATGTGTCAGTATTGTCGTTGTCGATAAGAGTATAGTTTCCGATGCCGCTGATTGCAAACGGAGTATAGCTTTCCATATCGTCGGTTACGGCGTTTACCGAGTTCTGCACAGTCGGTTCCGACCACGAAAGGTTCACGCGGTTGCCGTCGGCAGTTGCCTGAAGGTCGGTCACCTGCGGGATCTGCATAGCCGGCACGACGAGTGAAATCACGTTTGTGGAGTCGTTGGCGGCACATTGGTCGTCGGCATAGTTTACGAGCGCATACAGCTTGTGCGTCCGTCCGCTGTCCTTAAGTCGAGGAGCAAAGTTGAATTTAATCACCTTCAATCCACCGTTGGCAAATATAGCAGCACCCTGACCAGTCTTCGACTCAATCATCTCGTCGTCAAGATAAAGGTCGACAGTATAGTCTTTGGTAGACACCGTGCCATTGTTCTGGATTGTGGCAACATATTCTTTCGTTTCGCCCACTTCGGCTTTCTGCGAGCCGAGCAGAGTCAAGCCTTCGATGTCGGCAGTATACTTGTCATCGACAAGCAGTTGGTCAACATAAATGTTGCCTCCACCGGCAGCCTCACCGATAAGTCCGATAGAGATTTTCTTGGCACTCTTGAACGCATCGAGAGGGAACTCATAGTATGTCCAACCACCATTGTTGGCGTCAAGCCGGATTTCCGCACCGTCGATAACCTGATATTCACCATTGTCGGCCGATACCGCCACCTTCAGTTTGTCATCATAGGTAGTGGTAACAGTGTCATACGATTCGGTTTCTTCGTTGTAGACACTTTCAGTAACCGACGAGTCGTAATGGAACAGATAGAACGACACGAAAGGCGACTTTGCCTTGCTGATGTCGATGGCAGGAGTAGCCAGTCGGCTTGATGTGCCCGCCGTCCATGAGCCATAGCCCACGAAACCGAGCATACCGTCATCGCCGTCGGTCGGCGGGCAGACAGGACTCGAACCCATTGCCACGATTGCCCAGCGGGCATCAATAATATATGATTTCAATTGCACCATCGACCACGGAGCCTTTTTAAGGGTTCCATATCCGAAAGAATCAGCAAACGGCAGAGCGTATGGCTTGCCCGTAATCAAGCTGTTGCTCTCCGTTATCTCGCTTGCCCCCGTTGCCGTTGCAGCAGAGATGGCATAGTACACGTAGTGCTGCAGATCATATCCAAGCCCGTTGTCGACAAAGGTGTTTCCTTTGACGTTTTCGGCGATTACCGTGCCGTCCTCCGACTCCCCGTCAAAGCGCACAATCTTGTAAGAAACCACATCGTTGCCCACATATCCACCGTTCACACCGGCAGGAGTGTCCCATGACAGTTTTACCCCCTCCATTGTTTCAGCGGCAGTCAGCGCAGCAACCTTCAGCGGCGTGTCGACACCGACATATACGTTTTGTTCAGCCTTCTCCCCTTCAGCCTTGCCGTTGAAAGCCACTACACGATATGTGTGGTTGCCTTGAGCCACACTGCTGTCGAGATATGACAGAGCCGTTCCGACGGCAGGATTGTCAAAAGTGTTGATAAGCTCGTCGTCGCGATAGATTTTGACAGCCGACAAAGACTCCAAAGCAGAGCCCTCTGTTGTAGTCGACGGAGTGGTGAAAGCCACAGTGGCCTGAATAGCGCCGGCGGCGCCTGGAGTGACAGACAGTCCGGTTACAGGCGACGGTCCGGCTTTTGTTCCGTTTTGCTCAATTTTGACATTGTCGAGCCATAGGTAGTAGCTGTCGGTGCCGCTGTAGCAGTGGAATCCGACATAGTATGCGCCATCCTCCTCAATAGGAAGTTTTATGGTTACAGTCTCCATCTTGGTGTTGGTGATTTTCGGCAGATCGACCAACTTGACGGTGTGGCGTGTGCCATATTCCGACTTACCAATCGTCACCTCCATTTTTTCAGGGTTTGCAGCCCTCTGCGCTCTGTAGGAGAACGACAACGTGTAGACATCGTCCTTTCCCAAATTGACAGGAGGCGTCACCAGCCAGTCGTCGCATTCGGCTTGGTCGAAGTTTGACATCCGGACGCATCCGCCGGCTTCCCACCACGACCAGCATTCGTCGTTGTTGTTCACGTCCTGCACATACCAATCGCCAAGCGTTGAACTGCTTGAAAAGTCCTCGACAAACGGCACATCGTAGGGAGTCGGTGTGTTTGGCGAGGCTTTTTGAGCCGACAGCGTCCGCATTGGCGAAGATGACGCTATACGCTCAGCCTTTCTGACAACAAACGGTGTGGTTCCGCTTGTGTCAGGGCTACTACTATTGCTCCGCATTTGGGCGGCAATTGGGAATACCATTGCCGCAGCCAAAAGCGAGAAAATATGTTTTCTCATAATCTTGTCACTTAATGATTTTAGATGTTATAATTTGTTTGTCTGTTTTTATTTTCACTACATACGCACCTGCAGGCAAATGCTGCAAGCTGATTTCATTGGTATTGTCGGCGGCAGCGAGCATCAGTCCTGACATAGCGTATATCTGGATGTTGTCGATGTCGGTGTCGGAAACAATATGGAGTACATCATTGCTTACATACATTTTCATATCCTCGCCCGAAAGCGTGTGTACGGTTGATGTCACAATAGGCTCTATCTCGATATTGTCAAGATACACATTGGAGTAGTTGCTGATTTCCGTAGCCATAAAACCGAGATAGTAGTTGCCCGCGTCGGAGCTGATGTCGCCAGGCGTCGACGCGTCGGCATTGCCGGCAGTGCTGAATACGATTTCAGGCGACTGAGTGGCAACAATCAGATAGTATGGCTCGCCAATCTGTGTGGTCATCGTTTTATAGTCAGGGCTGGAGCTGACATACACAAAAAGATCGGCGGCTTCTGATTGCATCCAGGCATCGAACGTGAGACGGTAGATGCCCGCCTTCTCCAAGCACAGAGGCTTTGAAATCAGCCAGAACTCCTTATCGCCATAGGCGACAGGACGCAACTGCATGCAACCCTTTTCTTTGTTGTAGTTCCAGTTTATGGTGCCATAAGAATAGGTCGAGGCAACCGACCATCCGTCAATGTCTGACTCAGAATCAAATCTGTTTGCGTATGGCGGCTCAATGCCTTTGCCAATCCATCCCGACTCTACTGTAGCGGCAGCGCTGGTGTCGCCAAGGGCATCGGCTGTGTCAGGAGTGACAGCCACAACGCTATAGGTGTATTCGCCGGCAGCGTCGACTTCGTCGGTCACTTCCACGCTCTGCTTCGGATCGAGGTCGGCAAGCGTGCTGACCACTGCTCCGTTACGGCTGACAACGGCACTCAGTTTGCCTGTCAGCACGTCGCCCATCGTTGATTCCGCAGGCATTTTGAATGAAACCTTGGCTTTGTTTTCCAAGCCTACGGCTTCAACGCTCAGGTTGTCGACAGTCTTCGGCGTTACCGGAGCGATGATTATGTCGAAATCAGAGACGCTCACGGTTTTGGCATCGCCCGACGACATAACGTTGAGTCCGACATAGAAGATGCCGCTTGTTTCCGGACGGAAGTCGAACCCTATCGTTTCAAAATCAGTAGAGACTATTTCTCCAGAGCTGGTGATTGTATGGGCTTTCACGCCATCCACTGTCGGTTCGGAACCATATTTGAGAGCGAACGACTTCTTGCCGGAATCGACCTTAGCACGCAACGACACGCGATATGTATGTCCAGTCTCGACCTTGACAGGAGGCGTTATCAGCCAATCGTTGAAATAGGTTGAAGATGATTCGGTGGCTGTTGCCTCTCCATTGACAAATTCAAAAGTATTGTTGCCTGACCAACTGTTGTTGATCACTGTCCACAAGTTGGATTTCGCAGCGAAGTCGGATTCGAAAGGCACAGTCTTTGCGGCTCCGATATATGGCGACGCCACTTCCACAGCCTCGCCTTCTCCACCCATAGCGCCGGTGGTTACAGCTGCGATTTTGTAGGTGTGGTAGCCTTCTCCGACTTCCATGTCATTGTAGGTCACTTCCTGTCCGGCGACAAGGTCGCTTAATGTTGCGACCACGTCTCCGTCACGGTAAATGCGGGCATTGAGAGTGGCAGTCAATGCGGCACCAACGGTCGACAATGACGGCATCGTGAATTTCACGACAGCGGTGTTGTCAGTTCCCGTTCCCGCAACCGATGCATTCTCAACCACAGCAGGCAGAGTTTTAGCCTCTTCCACCGTGATGCTTGCCACATCGATAAAGGCTGCATAGCTTGTATAGCTGTAAGGGAGATAGAAGCCGATGAAATACTTGCCGCTTTCATTCACCGAGAATTCATAGGTATAGTCATTGAACGCATTTCCCGACAGTTTAGGGTCGGTTGAAGGAGTGATTTTTGCAGTCAGCCCGTCTTTGTCGTTCTTCAGACCATAGAGCATTCGGAACGGCCGAGAGCTGCTCGACGATGCACCGCAGGCGGCGTTGACTGTCACGCTATAAGTCTTGCCGGCTTCCAAGGCGATTGCCGGAGTGATCAGATAGTCGTCGGGCATAGTGTTTGTCAGCGACTTGTCGGCGTCGGCCTTGCCGTTGCGCTCGAAGAGCTGAGCATGGCCGTCGACAAATTCGAATTTCTCCGGATTTGTAGTGCCGCTGTCGTCGATTACAGTCCAAAGCTCCTGCTCGTTGACAAAATCAGAAACAAACGGTGTGTGCTTGCATTCGCCAGTCCAGTCGCTGTCGAGGCTAACCGGCTCGCTGTCGCCGCCGAGAGCGTCATCATTGGTCGGAGTGACGGCAATGATGCTGTATCGGTTGATTCCTGAAGAGGCATTCTCATCGATGAACGAGGCTTCACTGCCTGGTTCAAGGTCGGCTATCGATGCAATCTCCGCATCGTCTTTCAGCACTCGTGCCGTGAGCTTTGAAGTGAGGGCTTTGCCAAGTGTCGACTCTGCCGGCATGGTCCATTTCAATTCCACTTTCATTTCCTCACCAACCGACTTTGCCGAAGCGGCAGTCACAGGTTTGGCGATAGTGGCAATTTCCTCGATTGTCACGGAGTTGACGGTCACTGTCGTGATTTTGTAACCGGCATCGTTGATATGTATGCCAAGGCAGTATGCTCCGTCGGCTTCAACTGCATACTCTTTTCCGAAGTTTTTTGCCTCATTTGACAAAGAGATGGATCCGACAGACGTTGTCATTGCCGCCGATGAATTGCTCTTGCCAAGTTTCAGTTCAACCGATGCGCTGGAGTAGCTACTGCCATTGTGCATGCCGTTGACTGTCACTCTATACGTCTTGCCGGCTTTCATCAATACAGGAGGCGTTATCAGCCAATCGTTGAAATCACTATTGCTGTTTTCTGTAATCACAGCTTTTCCGTCGGTGAATGTGAACGATTTTTTTGTCGACGTCTTGCTGTTGTCCTCTACCGTCCAAAGAGACGACTCGTTGGCAAAGTCGGAAACGAACGGCACTGTCTCGGGTACGCCTACAAAACCCGACTCTACGGTTTCAGGCTCTGCAGAAGTAGCACCGTTGCCATTTTTAATGACTATGTAATATTTGTGGAAACCTTTGGTCAGGCCGTCGCTCTCGGTGTCGGTAAACGAGCCTTTCGCACCCGCTGCGGCAATGGTTTTCACAAGGGCTCCATCACGATAGATTTCGGCTGAAAGATTTGTCAGCGGAAGTCCGGTCTCGCTTGTTGTCGGGTTGGTCCATTCGAGAGCCACTGAGATAGCGCCATCGGTGGCTGGAGTGGCTTTCACGCCAGTGGCGATGTTTGGCACCACAGGTATTTCCACTACACTGATACCGCTGAGCGATAGGGTGTTATTGTAGTATGACGATGAATACATCGCATTGTCGGCATGCCATCCGATGTAGGCTGTGCCTGTGCTCTTTGGCGAGAATGCCTTTTCTGTCACAACTGTCTTTTTGTCCTTCTCTGCTTTGACGTTGGCAATCTGTTCAGTCATTGCCTCGGCAGAGACTCCAGAACCCATCATCACGTCAAGGTTGAATTCGTTGGCAGGATTTGAGAAAGCCGACGTGAACGAGAGCTTATAGGCTTTGGCGGCGTCGAGCGCGAACGGACGGCTGACAAACCAGTCGTCGTTTGACTTGTTGCCATCGGCTTTTATCTCGGCATGGTCTGCTTTGATACTCCAATTGTTGGTGTTGTCGCCGTTTATGGTTTTCCAGAACGCCATCTCTTCTGCATCGCTGAAATCAAGTGTGTAGGGAGGGGCAATTGCCGCGAGAGGCCCAACGTAGGCTGTGCGCACGCTTGCCGTGGCACTTTTTTTGCCGTTGGCATCGACAATCTCGACGCCGTATGTGTAGTAGCCAGATGCCGGCACCTCGTCAGTAAGACTTACGGCAGCGCCGGAGGCGGTCGACGCAGCGTCGGTGAGCGATTTCAGCAACACGTCGTTGCGATAGATGTTGATTTGCTTGATTGAGAGAGATTCGCCGGTGTTGTAGGTCGCCGGATTGGTCCATCCAAGTGCTACGGACATTGCCTCATTCGCTCCACGCTCTGCGGTAAGGCCCGTCACCATGTTTGGCTTTGTTTCAAGAATCGACTTTTCAACTTTGAATGATGTGAAGTCAAGCATGTATGCGCTTGAACCATTTGACCAGTCGTATACGCAGAAATAAATCGGACTGCCGTCTTTTGAATCAAAAAAGAAACTGTCGGTGATTGATTGTTTATCCGAATTCAACTCGTAGTCTTTGGAATACAACTGTTGACTTGTAGCCGTTGCGCTTTTCAGAATATAAACTGTGAATTTTTCATTTGGGTACCTCGTACTACCCACCTTGAATGTATATGTAAAAGTGTAGCGGCTGCCGCTTTTCGTCTGCAACTCAGGGCTGAACAGGTAAGCTTTGCTGTCACCAATGGTGATTTTTGCTTGCCAATATCCACTGGATCTGCTCCAAGAGCCTTTGCCTGTGGTTGTTTTTGTCCATCCATCATCACTCTTGAAGTCGGGCGAGTAAGGATAGGTCGTCACTGCAGCGCTGATGCCAGCCGATGAGAACAACGTCAGCAGCAGCATCAGTGCGTTAATTAAATAAAATTTCCTCATAATCTCATTTGTCCTTTTTGTTAATATTTGTTTTTAATTCTGTCCCAAAGCAACAACTATTGTCTCATGTCAACAGCTTTTCCAATGCAAAATTATGCATTGGAAATTTAATATACAAACAATTTGCCAATAAAAGCACAAAAAGAATATCAAAATTTTATTATTTGATTAAAAAATCTGACACAATAATTGCTTAGTCACGGATTATACAAGGATTTTCACGAATTATTATGTCATACAAAAAAATGACGCCGGTGCATAATGCCGACGTCAATAAAATGCAAATAATTCTTAATTCAGTATTTTCCGCTGCGGATGCGGTAGATTGTCTCCTTTGTCAGATTGAGAAAAGAGGCAAGCTGTGTGACCGTCACAAGGTCAAGAATGTTGGGATAGCGCTCCAATGCCCACTGGTAGCGTTCGCGTGCTGGTTTGTGGAGCATCACCATCTGTTCCTCAAGAAAGTCGGCATAGCTCGACAGTCCGAGGCTGATGTATTTAAACACCTCACCCTGCCGGCTTTTGTCGAGAAGATTGAGGTCGGGCAGCGGCACATAGCACACATCAGACGGCTCCATAAATTTGATGATGATATGATGGTGTCCGGAACGGATAATCGTTTCCGGACGGATAAGGAAATGCGATGCAAAGGTAAAGGCGAAATTGTGCTCGCGCCCGCGCTCGATATAATATGTGCGAGCCGAGCCTCTGATGAGAAAAATCATATTTTTCAACAATTCGTTTTGCCCTTCGACAATCTCTCCTTTCTTGAAATGCACAAATTTCAAGCTTTTGATGAGTTTTGCCTCTTCCTCTGTTGAGAGGCTCATTTTGTGGCGCAAATCGTTGAGAAACGACAGCTGGTCGCCGTAGACAATGTCATTTTCTGCCATTGAGCATTTCCTCCACTTTTTGCCGCACATCGGTCATAAGCCACAACGGTGTCGACGTGGCTCCGCAGATGCCTATTGTCTCGACATTGTCAAGCCATGCCGGGTCGATATCGTCGGGAGTATAAATCATGTGGGTGTTGGCGTTCACGTTGCGGCATTCGTTATAAAGAATCATTCCGTTGCTGCTCTTGCGTCCGCTCACGAAAAGCACAAGGCTGTGCTCCTGTGCGAACTGGCGCATGCGCGGCATCCGGTTTGCCACCTGACGGCATATCGTGTCGTGACATTCGAACCGCCCTGAAGGCTTGCGTCTGGCTATCTCCTGCTCAATCTGGCGCAGCCCGTCGAGCGACTTGGTGGTCTGCGAATAAAGTACCACATCGCGGCTGAAATCTATTTTATCGATGTTGTCGACACCCTCCACAACAATCGCCTCCCCGTCGGTCTGTCCGACGAGTCCGTTTACCTCTGCATGCCCCACTTTGCCGTAAATCACAATTTGCGGACGCTCTTTTTCCTCGAAAGAACGGCGGATGCGTTTCTGAAGCATCAGCACCACCGGACAGGTGGCGTCGATTATCTCAATGCCGTTCTCACGGGCGATGCGATATGTTTCAGGCGGCTCGCCATGGGCGCGCAGCAACACCTTCACTCCGTGCAGACGGCGCAGGTCGTCGTGCGTGATGGTCACCAGCCCCTTGCTTTGCAACCGTTCCACCTCGTTTGAGTTGTGCACAATGTCGCCCAGGCAGTAAAGGCTTCCGCTTTTCGCCAGCTCCTCTTCCGCCTTTCGGATTGCCGTCACCACTCCGGGACAGAACCCAGAATTCTTATCGATTTCGACCTTTGCCATCAACTATTCGGCACTTGACAGTTTATTGTAAAGATCGAGCAGCCACTTGTCCTGCTCAGCGATTGTCATGTTGCTGTTGTCGAGCACCACAGCGTCGTCGGCCTTGCGCAGCGGACTCTCGGCACGCGTGGTGTCGATACGGTCGCGCTCGCACACGTTGGCAAGCACGTCCTCATAGGTCACGCTGTCGCCTTTGGCGCGCAACTCCTCGTAACGGCGGCGGGCACGCGTCTCGGGCGACGCGTCGACATACACCTTCATCTCAGCGTCGGGAAACACCACCGTGCCTATGTCGCGGCCGTCCATAACGATGCCTTTCTGCTTGCCCATGGCTTGCTGCTGCTTGACAAGAGCGCGGCGCACACTGCCTACTGCGGCAACGATGCTCACCTTTGACGACACCTCCATACGGCGTATCTCCTGCTCCACCACTTCTCCATTGAGCATTGTCTGCGTTTTTCCGTCGGCATCAACTCCAAACGTGATATTGATGTCGGGCAACGCTGCTTCCAAACGTTCGGTGTCGAGGCGGTCGCCGTCAAACAAGCCGTTGCGCAGGCAGTAAAGCGTCACGGCACGATACATTGCGCCAGTGTCGATATAGGCATAGCCTATGGTTTTTGCAAGTTTCTTTGCCATTGTGCTTTTACCCGACGATGAAAAGCCGTCGATGGCTATTGTAATGAGTCGTTTATTGTCCATATTGTATGCGTGGTTAAAATTCGTAGATGTTTGTCGACAGGTTGACCATAAAAGTAAAACCTCCCGTGTGGGGCTGCGCCATCGCCACGCCAACACGGAATTTCGACGATTTCAATCCGGCACCCATTGAGAATCCCGAAATGAAATTGCGCGCGAAGGTAGCCATGTCTGTCTTCGTCTTATGATTGTAGCCAAGAGCCACATAAAACTTATCGCTCGGGGCATAGTCAAGTCCGAAAATCAAATGCCGGAACAGATTGCTCATAAATTTATCCTCTTTCACAAGCTCCGAATGCGTGTCGTTGCTGTCCTTGAGCTTATAGTACGGCAAATGCCATTTTGTCAATCCATGAGCTGTTATAGACAAGCGGAACGGACCGCCTTTTAGCGACTGCGAGTAGCCCAGCTGCACATCCCACGGCAAACGGTCGTAATGATCCTCGAAACGCTTCACCTGACCGCCAAGATTCTTCACAACCGCCGACAGAGAAAGATCCTTGTCGGGATTGTAATAATTTATACCCAAGTCGGCAGCAATGGCAAACGCATTATACTGCTCATAGTTTGAATACAGAAACTTCATGTTTATACCTCCCCGCAGGCGGTCGTTGAAATCGTGGGAATACATCCCGCTGAACGCAATGTCGCTCACATTGAACGACCCCGTTTCAGCACCCGTCTGATCCATCCCCCGCATCGAGCCATAGCCGAAATACGTTATTCCAGCCGACCAAGCGGCATGCTCTCCAGCCTCCTTTGCAAAACGCGCCGACATAAAGTTGCTGCTCCCGAGATAGCGCATATAGCCCACACCGGCCTGCATATCCACCTCCGGGCCAAGCAAAGCCGGATTCTGCTCATAGAGATTAATATCGTCATCGACAACGCTGATATTGACACCGCCAAGCGCATATGCGTGCGACGACGTTGGGATGTTGAGATAATTGTAGGCAGTGCCGTCCTGCGCCCTGGCTGTCCAGAACGTGGCCATAACCGCCGTCACAATATATATGATTTTCCTTATGCTCATAAACATTCAGGCAGGAATGCATCTCCCGCTTAAAGAATAACGGCAAGAAGGCAACAATAGTATATCCTCCCACCAAAAATAAAGCGTAAGCCACAAATTACATCCCTGCCAAAAACTTATGCGACAGATGTCCCCGCAATCCATAACGTCTTGTTGGAATTAAAACATTTGCCTATATTTGCACTATCGTTGCCGTTGCCAAAAAGTTGTTGCGCAATACGGCAAAGAAAGTTAATCGCACCAAGAACTAAAACACTGTAGGATAAATCATGATTGGAGCAATAATAGGTGATATTGTTGGATCACGCTTCGAGTTTAACAACACCGATGACCTGAATTTCGAGCTATTTACTGACGAATGCAGCTTTACAGACGACAGCATCTGCACTTTGGCTATTGCCTATGCTCTCGTCAGCGGCATCAGTTATGAGGAAAGCCTTAGATTCTGGTGTTCTTCTTATCCGAACCCCATGGGAGCGTATGGCGGCAGCTTCGCACGCTGGCTTGCCTCAAGCAATCCAAAGCCCTACAACAGCTTCGGAAACGGTTCTGCAATGCGCGTGTCTCCAGTAGCTTGGTGGTTTGACAATTTGGACGACGTGCAGCGCGAAGCTGAAAAAACGGCTCTCCCCACACACAACCACCCAGAGGGAATCAAAGGGGCTGTCGCCACCGCATCGGCCATATTCATTGCCCGCAAACACGGCAAAGACGCTATGCTTGAATCAATGAAGGAATTTTACCCTCAATGGGTGAATCCCGCTCCCGGAAGCAACAAATTTGACGAGACTTGTCAAGGCACAATGCCTGTTGTGTTCGGAATTATCAATAAGGCAAACTGCTTTGAAGAAGCCATCCGCTATGCCATCGCCGTCGGTGGCGACAGTGATACCATCGGTGCTATAGTAGGTTCTATTGCGGAAGCTATATGGGGAATACCGAAAGCTATCTCGGATGCAGCACTTGGATTTCTGCCAAACCTCATGGCAAGCAATATCGCAAAGTTTTACGAATCATTGGCTCAAAGACAAAAATAACAAGACTTGTTCTCTGTCGCTTCGATGAGCAAATGACGCATGAGGCATAGACGTGCTAACCTCCACTCCTCGGTACATCCACAGAGGGAAATCGCCGAAGTGCGGTTGTAGAAAGATGTTGCGTGGCGGAAAACCGCCGAAGTGCGGTTGTAGAAAGATGTTGCGTGGAGAAAACCGCCGAAGAGCGGTTTAATATGTTAGCACGGGGTTGGCGTGCCTACCCCGTGACACCAGTGGCACACGCAACTACCGCCGAAGAGCGGTTTCATACGCTAGCACGGGGTTGGCTCGCCTACCCCGTGACATCGATAGCGCACGCAACTACCGCCGAAGAGCGGTTGTAGAAATACCATCGCCACATCGGCAT
>ENA-USUJ01000232-USUJ01000232.1-human-gut-metagenome-genome-assembly--contig:-NODE-232-length-46978-cov-21.072088_pt1 | contig 46978 bp, 30 predicted proteins | sample MGYA00250061_ERZ773398 | MGnify/ENA primary metagenome ERZ773398 (study PRJEB29103, sample SAMN06111992) | human gut metagenome | biome: human gut; feature: ankylosing spondylitis patient; material... | reverse complement strand
ATATCAGAAATAATTATATAGAGCGTTCTACATATCCCATACTCATATATTTTGCTAAGAAACTCACTGAGATAGAACGCACTATTATTATGAATGTTCATGCACAGCGCACACCGATTCTTGTACAGTGCGAACAGGAGCAGTTACTTACAATGAAAAATATGTATATGCAGTATGACGGTTTCATGCCCGTTATATACGCGAACAAAGATATTGAATTGTCAAACTTGTCTGTCCTTAACACAGCCGCCCCGTACCTCGCGGATAAACTCGATGAGGAAAAGAAAAACACATGGCATGAGGCTTTGACATATCTCGGAATCGGCAACTCAATGGATTTTAAACGAGCGCAAGTGCAAACGTCAGAAATCGAAGTTAATTCTGAACATTACGGATATATGGCAGAAGCGGGTCTTATTACACGTCAGCAGGCATGCGAAGCTGCTAATAAGATGTTTGGGACTAATATTTCTGTCGAACGTCGTAACATAAACGAAATTTTGAATGGGGGTACGCAGTATGGCGAAATATACGACACTACTCCAAACGCTGATTAAAAGCGGTTACGACTTAGGCATGGATACTTATCCTATGCACCAAGAATCATATCGCTTAATGCTTAACGACAAAATTTATAAACATTATGCATACCGTGAAATAGGTTTTGAAACACCTGCGTTGTTCAAACATTACCTTAACATGAAAATGAATGAGATAATGCCGTATTATAATCAGTTGTATGATATTCAAGTTGAATTTCTTAAACAGAATGTATTTCAGAATGTAAATAGAACGGAAACCGAAAAAGGTACTATAAGTGATAAAGGCGACGGGAGTAACAAAACAACCGATAACCGCACTATTACAGACGCAGGAACACATTCGGACACTGACAATAATCAACGTATTTACAGCGATACGCCGATGTCTCCATTGAATTTTGAAAACATTCAGACAGGAAAATATGCTACCGATGTTACCTTTGAAAATAACAGTAACAACGGCACAACTGGAAATAAACGCACTCATGGCGGAACGACTGAGGAAAAGACAACTGATAATAATCTTAGAACGATTGACATTGCGAGAATTTTCACTGGAAACGACGGTAGGCTTTATCCATCGGAGGTTCTCGCTAAGGCAAAAGCTGAAATATTAAACATTGATATGATGATTATAGACGAATTAAATCCCCTGTTTATGGGGATATTTTAACAAAGAGAGGTATATACAATGGCAATAACACCGCTTAATTTTTGGGTACAGCCTGTAATCCCGCTTACGTTCGATGATTCAATTTCGTATCTTGAAACACTCGGTAAAGTCGTAGAAAAGCTCAATGAATCACTTACTCAGAATGAGGATTGGGCAGCTGAATTGCGTAAAGATATAACGGATTTTACGACTGATATAAATCAGAAAATGCAATCGTTTGAAGATAAAATCGAATTGCGTGTAACTAAATTTCAATCTGACACAAACACGTCCATAACCCGTTTTCAAAAAGAAACTAATACCGCGATGTCAGCGTTTCAATCTACAATTACAAATTTAGTAAATGAGTTTGAAGATGAAATGACAACTAAGTATGAGGCGTTTGCGACACAGATTACAGAGTTGGTTAATTCTATATCGCTAAATCCTGATTATTCTATAGACCATGACAGCCCTAATATGTGGGATGTGTGGGGCAGCGGAGCAAAGCTTAACTATAAACTTAGTAAAGAAACGGGTGCAGAAGAATACGCAAATATGTATTATACTTCTGCATACATACCCGTCAGACCGCTCAAAACATATGCAATACAGTTCGGAAAATACCCTACAAGCGGAAGTACTATTGATACCACACAATATATAATTGTATATGACAGGGATAAAAAATTTGTTAGAAAACAGGATGCTGGCACTATAGTAGGTAGTTCCATTGAATTTGGCATGCCCGCAAACGGCTACTATGTCAGAATATGCGTAAACTTGAATTCCACTGTCAAAATTTCGATTTCCGACCTTACAGAGAACTCCGGAATGATTGATACAGAAATCGTGCCCGACTATGGTACATGGCTGTCACGTCCTGAATCTTTCAAAACTACAATATCAAGTACAACCACAGACGATAACGCTGTGTACAAGCGTAAAATTACATGGCGCGATATGGACGGCTCCAAAGACCTCGCGCTTTATGATAATGTAACTGTTGGCGGATATACCACAGGCGCATATAACGTTGATACAGGTGAATTTTCATCGTCTATTACCAATTCATTTACATCAGATTTTATACCCGTTTGCCCCGCTACAGATGATATTATTATAACTCACCCGCTTAATGCGTCAAATTATGCGAATGTAATTTACTTTAACGAAAATAAAGAGATGATAGGAATGTATAAATTCGATACTTTCTTTACATCCCAAGGGCTTTATATACGTCCTATTCTTTACAACGATGTTGCATATATAAAGTTTTCAGCTCTTATAGCCGATGTTCATAATTGTAGAGTAACCGCTGACGGCTTACCGAATTTCGGCAGTGGGGTCTATCCCGATACCGTCGGTTTTAATAATGTAATATTGGTTGCACGCGCAGCTAAAATTATAAGATGTGGCACTAAAGCATATACGGGTAATGAGTGTTATAAAATATTGAAAGACTGTATAACTAACGATAAACCGATATATGACAGCGAAACCGTATCGGGGCAGCTTATTTCCCTTAGAGCGTGTACTTATGAAAGAACAGGTTCAAACACGACAACTTGTAGATTTATTGGTAATAAAATAAATGGAGACTCTGTCACACTGGTTGTTGCTTTGGGAGACAGCGGTACAGTGAATTTATCGTAATTATGAGCGAGTGTTAAACACCGCAATGGCATAAAGAGCCATATAATTAAGAAAGGAGAGGTTTTATACCTCTCCTTTTATTATATCTAACCACGCTGCTTTTACACGGGCGTTTTCGTAAGCCGTTCCCCATTTATTACCTATGCGCTCCATAGCAACAGTAAACGCTTTTGAGTTATAAAAACGGAACGTGTCGACCGAACGGGTATTTATTCGCGGTCGGTTACGGGCGTGTTTACCGTGGTATTCTCCTATAAGCAAACAGCGATTCTTGACACTAAATCCCATTGTCATTTTAACCTTGTTATACTCAAAAACATAAATCCAATGGTAGTCTTTGAATAATTGTGGTTTAATTTCAGGGTCTTTCTTAAACGAACCTGTCGTAGCTACATCGTTTCCCGCTACACGTTGCATTTCGGGTATCTCATCTTCACTTTCATATGCAACGGGAATGAACTCCATGGCGCATTTCGCCCCATTTTCAAAGCCGGATGCGTTCCAAAATATAGTCTCACCCAATTTTGGATTTACCGCTTCCCAATCCAAACCGAAAAACCGAAAGAACGGATTATATTTTGACATTTCATTCATGTTGTTACCGATAAATATAACCGTCCCACTTCTGTTTCGGAATACGGTAGATACAATTGACATGAAATGTTCAGGTTCATTCGGATAATATCCATAGGGGTCTATCATGACAAACTCGTCAAATACAATTGTATCAACATTGGGATATTGAGAACTTTTAGACGCGACTTCCTCATTGGATAGGGCAATCCCATGACCGAATGATGCACCGTTGTAGAGATATTTCTGACGGTCAAAAACAATATCGGTTGTTTCGTCATTGAACAGACTAAACCATGTAGTCGCGCTCCGCATAGCTGTATAGTTGCGGAATACTCTTACAAATTCAGATTTATCGGTGTCATATTTGTCTTTTAAATATTTCGCGACCGATGTACTTTTACCGGACGAACGTCCGCCGAATAAGAAAATATAAGAACAGTTGGGAAAATTGGCTAAGTCAAATTCATAATATTTCATGCTAAATCCTCCGTTAAGTCGGACATGGAGTCACTGAGTAAAATACCATGTTTGAATTTTGATATATCACAAGGGCAAAACATTATATTCCTCTTACCATTCAAATAATACACAACGCCTATACCTTCATCAAACATATAAAAAGTCGTTCGCTCTGTGTCAAGTTTATTACCAAATACATATTCCGATACTTCGTCATAGTGAAGATACGCAGATTTTTCGTTTGTCCAAAAGAATCCTTTTTTCATAGGCATTTTAAATTCATAATCTGTATTTTTAATTACAGCGCCGCAATATTGTCCAAATTCATCTGACCATTTTCCTTGGTTCTGTCTATCGAGATATGTACGCCCTGAAACGCTTTGGTCGAACATTGTGTTGGTTTTCCACATAATTCGCATAAGAGCCTTAAACGAAAGTAGCCATGATTCACTATTTTTATATAAATAATCAAGAACAACAGATACTTTTATTGTAGCTTGCACAAGTCCCGATGTCTTTACATCTAATTCCCCATCGAACGTCATATATCGTTTTGAATTGAGCGCTGTGAAATACGCATATGTTTCTTCGTAATCAAACTTTCCCAAGCCCCATTTATTTTCTTGTACTTGCGGATGTTTAGATTTTCGACAGCGTTCCATAACACCATTATTAAATTTCGATACCACATTAAGAAGTTTGTTGAATGTAACAGCTGATTCATTGGGGTGATACAGTTTTGCGCTATCGGTGTCCCAATATACAATGATATATGGAGTTTTTGTGAATATAAGATGAGAGAATAATACAAGGTGCCTTCGCGCGTATGCTGTAATATAAATTCCCACGATGTACGACGATTTAACGCGCTTAAACAAACCTCGGTCGGAACGCTCCTTACCGAGTTTTATCATAGTCTCGTTATAATAACGCTCGAATGATTCGCGGCTAAGCGATTCTGTATTTGATGTTATACAATCTTCATCAATAAGAGTATCACCGAATACAAGCTGTGTCGCGTCTATTCCATACTGCGCGTTAAACATATTCTTCGACAACATAAGATAACGTTTAGCCAACTTCTTTGGCTCGGCGTTTGATTTTATGTCAGATAGCCATTTTTCGGGAATACTGTTCAACAATGTTTCATCGGGGCGTTTACCATTCGACATAGCTTTCAGCGCAGTTTTCATATTTGCATATATAATGTTACGTTCGACCAATTCATTTATGCCGCCTGACGATTTCGCATGATTAAGAAATAAACATTCAGCTGATATAGATTCAACATCATACATTTTGAGTATATTCACAATATCGACTTCCGTTGCGTATATAGTACATTCGTCATAGCTGATAATTCTACCATTATCAATAAGACGGTTATACTCAGATACCATTTCTTCTAACAATTCGTAACCATGGGATTTTTTATTATATTCGATTTCACCTAAACCGTCTTTTGATTTAGTTTTTGACGCTGAAATAATGGGCATATAGTTATAACCGTAATTTTTAATTTTTATATTTTTTAGCGTAAATATACCGTGAAACATTTTCCCCGACACAAGAACATGACGCATTTTTATAGCCTCAACATCACCTAACAAAGACGATTCTATACATTCCTCATATAACCCGTTCCATAGTTTCCGCAGCGGTTCATTTACATATAATTCTCCGTTAGTGTCAGGAAAATCCATCTGCGTTGACTGTGATGGGTAGTCGGAACATACATCAAATGAATGCACTAAAGTGCATAGCTTTCCACGGAAAAATGTATTCGCGTGTGTATAAGCACCCTGATACACTCCGCGCATAATTTGATATTGGTCAAAATTCATGGGAAATGTATCAACACAGTAATTGCTCCATGCTTTTTCCAATTCTGATGATAGAATAGCTTTGTTGTTCTTGCGCGTAAACGATGTAAATGTGAGCGGAATGTCCTTTATATTTTTAATCCAAAACCAATTCTTACATTCTTCCATGATTCCACACGCTGTTACTTTACAATCATTATAGCAATACTCATAATCGTATTTTTCAAGTTTATCTGTAGGAAGTCGAAATTCATTATAATCATAACCGAGTTTGGGATGCCCTATCATGTCACCGATTGAACCGACAGAACGGTGCAAAAGTTTAAGCGAGCATCGTATCTCAAGCCATACTTTTTCACCGTCTCCAAATGCAAGTCTCCATGGGTTACTCCCGTCAGAAAATGATTTTGTAATCATAAGTTGATTCATGAGAGACTCCCAATTACGCGCGAAAGAAAAATCAAATCCAAGGTTATGGAAAAATATAAGTGTTCTCTTTTTACGTTTTTTCGCTTGCTTATAAAGTGTATAAAAATAATCTCCTATGTCTTTCGGATAACGACAGTCGAAACATGGTTCTACAACGTCCCATGAATCAGGTGTGGATAATCCTTTATTAAAATTAGCTTTTACTACGCAAGCGAGATATGCCCCACATTCATTGGTCTCTAAGTTAGATGATGTCTCAAAATCAGCGACATAAAATATAGGAGAGTAATCTATCTCGGTGAATGCTTTTACTTTAGGTTTTATTATTTCGTCTAAATCCGTCTCACCGCGCTGCAACCGTTTCTTTATAGTAGAAATACCTACACAGTTTTGCCCGTGTAGGTATTCCGAAAGAGCAGTTAAGTCTTTTAGCGTATATGGTTTGTTATCAATTGTATATGTATTCACAGTTGATAACCGCTATTTTCTTTTTTGTTCCACTCTTTACTATATACAGCCTCGCTATCTGCCATATGCAAATAAAACGCCAACGGATTATGCGAAAATACGTCGCTTATATTTCGTTTGTCATACTCTGATGCAAATCCCATATGACAGTTGATTGCTTGAGCCTCTTCTATTTTAAGCGGTATGAATGATTGAAGTATATATACAGATTTAGAGCCATGTCCGCCGAATGGCGTTTCTTCGTTCCATTCATAAGACTGATACTGTTCCCATTTACCGTCTACTTTAGTCCATCTCATGGTAGGTTTATAGCAATTACATTTACATATATCATGAAAAAGAGATGTGATTATAAGACTGTCTTCGGGGATTTCATCCTCTAAATAAAGTCTGTCTCGGTATTCGCGGAGTTTGTCATATACCTCAAGCGAATGTTTTATAAGACCCCCAGGCTCGCTATCGTGATATTTAATAGACGCGGGAGCGAAACAAAAATCGCTGTCGACAAATATATATTTGTGGAGTTTGTCTATATCGTCACGGTCTATTTTCTCCATGAGATATTTCAGGCGGTCTGAATGAAAATTATACATCGCGTTCTATCTCCTTTTGCGTTCTTACACATTGTCCCATACATACCTCTTCGTTACCACCGTTGTAATCGTATATCGGTATGGAACGTTTTGGGAATATTGAACGATACACAGGCGTTCTAAATAATATATAGTATACCTCGCCTATAACATAAATCTTAATGACCTTGTAACCGTTTTTCTTACCCCATTCTATTGTCCATTCATAGTCATAAGAGCTGTATGCCATAAATAATTTTTTGTTAAATTTATATAACTTATTTTTCCCCATTATTTGAAACCTCCTTTAAGCGTGAAAGTATTTCGTTTTTACGTTCTTTACGCTGGTCGCGTTTACGGAGTATGAAAGTATAAGCCCTATTAAAGTCTTTGAGACGTTCGATGTCATAATATTTCATTATTTGAAACCTCCTTTTAAGTGTGAAAGTATCTCATTTTTACGCTCTTCCAATGCTGCTATATCATCTTCACGCTGTTTTTCGTTGTCATTAGCTTTTGCGTTATCTTTTGCCTTGTCAAACTCTTTTTCCAACCAATCCGAAAAGTTTTTAGTGTTGGATGGTGGAACATCAAATTCGCCTGTAATGTAATAGCCAAGGTCAGAATTGGGGTCGGCATATTCAGCAAGGCGGCGGTTATCCATTGTAACGCTAGCGGTCTTTGTTTTGTAATTTATATAGTCTATAGCGTCATTGAAATCTGTGAATTTCTCACCTTTGTCTAAGTCTTCTTTTATTGATTCTACGGTTATAAGGTTTTCTTGCCATTTAAGTTTGTCGTTTCTGTACCTGATTCGATTATTATGTTTGTTTATCGCGTTTCTGAGTATGTGTTCTTGTTGAGGTGTTAGTTCCATTTTATTCCCCTTGTTTCTAAATGTCTATTGTACTGTTCGTTATGCTCCAAAAACATACCCCATTGCAGTGCCATTTCTTGCGCGAAACGCGGTGCTAATATAGACCTATCTTTTGAACCTTTGTTCATGTCGTGCCATGAGAATATGGGCATTACAACATTTACTTTTTGAAGCAAAGGTAAATTTCTAAGCCATAAACACGTTCGTTTAGTCCATGGGTCGCCGAAAAAATACGGGTGTACTATTTGGGACGGTTTTTTCCAATGCGTATTAAGATATCCGACCGGATTCTCAATTGCCACGAATGGGATAGGTTCGTATTCATATAAATATTTGACAAAATCCAATGCTTTATAACGATTATCCCACCGCTTATTTATAGCCTCCGCCGTCCCGTGTGTAAAAGAGCGATTGCTGGCAACTGAAAGATATGTACATGGGGGAAATGCTATCATCATATCGAACCGTGGTATTTTATGTTTTGCACCGTCTAATGTACTAAACGTGTATCCATATGTGCCATTATCTTTGAGAATATTCCGTATATCATCTTTAATATGAAATTCGGGCATATCACCTGACGGCTCGACTATATCACAAGAAAATGTATTAGTAAAGCCAAAATCATGAAATGCTTTTGTAACGCGCTGTGATTCTTCGCAAGCTATTAAAATAAAATATTTATTTTTTTCCAAGTTTCTTTATTCTCCTATCTGACAACAGTCTTATTAATGCCCATTCGGCTTTGAACCAATTCAACCATTTTGTACATCTGTTATACGCGCAACATGACTCACGCGCTTGCTTAATGTCTTTTACGTATGAGGCATGGGGAGTTTGACACTCCCCACATGGATACCTATACGGATTATATTTATTAGTCACTGCTCTTACCGTCTATAAATTCTATGCGGTCAACTATGCATGAAACGTATGTTTTGTAAATCTCGTTTCCACTCTTTGTCTTCTCGTCGGATTTCTCAGACCTGATTGAAAGCTGTCCGTTTATAAAGGCAGCTGTACCTTTATCGAAATACTTTGTGATGAAATCTGCTGTTCCACCGAACGCCGAACAACGAATAAACGTTGTTTCCTCGGTCTGTCTATTGTTTATGGCAAGTGTAAACGAACATCCTGTTTTCTGCTCTTTCTTTGAGCCATAAGTAAATGTTTCGGGCTTAGCTACAAGATGCCCCGCGATTGTAAGCTGATTGACGTTAAGAATTGACATTTTATGATTCTCTCTTTCTATAGTTTTTATTTTAGATTTTGTAGGAATTTTGCCCTGCGATTATAATATTGGGAATTTTGCCCTGCGATTATAATATTGGGAATTTTGCCCTGCGATTGTAAATATGAACGAAATGTGAATAAATTATGAACAAATTGTTAACAGAAAACTGTTAACAGAGTGTAAACAGACTATGAACAGAATGTTAACAACTTATTGATACATTTTGAACATTTTGTGAATGAATTGTTAACATCCTGTTACTAAGTCTGTATCCTGTGCATAACCTTTTAGTGATTATGCACAGGATTTACTTAAAGATTAGTTATTGTAGTTATTGAAATTGCTGTCGCGCAGAGCATTAATATAATAAAGAATGATATAATAAACCCTAATATTTTAATTAAATATTCTTTATCATTCATGCGGTGAATGTCCTTTGTAGTTTATCGCCGACGAACACGCACCAAATACCGTTTTCCATATCGCGCAGAATGAAAATCTTTTCGCCAGAATAACACCTCTGTAACAGCTGCCGAACGTAGCGGGCGCAGTCATGATGTAATAGCTCCTCATGCAATGACCATGTCGTTTGTTTCGCTGTCGTAACTGAATGCCGCGGGGCGTTAATGCATTGGATGCGAAAAGATGTTACATTACCATCGCGTTCTTTATATATGCTATAAATTGGCGTGTCATATGAAAAAAATGTACGTTCGTGATTCTCGCTTGAATAGCCATCAAAACCGCATTGCGCGCGCTTGTGTAAAATTAATTTATACATTTCTTAATCTCCTTTTAATGTTTACGAATTGGGATAGAGGGGGTGTTAGCCCTCTATCCCGATTTCCGCCATCATTGCAGCTACTCGCCGTTTTGCCTGTTCAAGTTCAAGAAGTTTTACAGCCTTTTCAACCTCTGCCGTATCTTCCGGCGGGTTGACTTTTCCAGCGTTCGCAATCTTGCGCTTAATTCGGCGGATGGCGTCTGCTACTTCTTCGGGCGTGCATTCGGCAAGCGTTCCATTTTTAAGGGCTTCGACCGCCTTAATCTCCGCGACTCGCTCGCGCGTCTTACCTCCGCGTTCGGTGTATTCCGCCATGAGTTCGGCAAGGCGTGCGTTGTCCGCTTCGGGATGGTTGGAACGAATGCGGGAACGCTCGAAACCTATTGCACGGCGCAGCTCACTGTCGGACAGTGATTTTACAGGAAGTTTAAGCATTTCGTCCGTGTCGATGTCAATGCGGTGCGTCGTGTGGCAGTTTTATGGTATAATATATATATAATAAGAACTAAGTGGGGTGTTGACATGAAAAGTATGTTTATAACATTTGAAGGCAACGATGGTAGCGGAAAATCAAGTGTGATTGAAGCAATTAGAGAAGAACTTACTAAAAGAGGCTACGATATTGTTTTAACACGCGAACCAGGTGGAAGCAAAATTGCGGAAAAAATAAGAGAAGTAATTTTAGATGTAGATAACACTGGAATGGATGATAGAACAGAAGCATTGTTATATGCCGCAAGTCGTAGAGAACATTTACAAAAAACTGTTATACCTGCTTTAAAAGAAGGAAAGATTGTACTATGTGATAGATTCATTGATTCTTCATTGGCATATCAAGGGTTTGCAAGAGGTATCGGTATAGATGAAGTATATAATATGAATCTTTTCGCAACAGAAGGAATGTTACCAGATTTAACATTATTGATATGTGTAAGACCAGAAATAGGACTTGAAAGAATAAAAACAAATCATAGAGGTTCATACGATCGATTAGAAAATGAAAAATTAGTTTTTCATCAAAAAGTATATCAAGCATATTTAGAAGTGCAAAAAAAGTTTCCTAATCGAATTATAATTATTGATGGTGAAAAAACCAAAGAAGAAGTAAAAAAAGCATCTTTAGAAGTAGTGCTTAAATATCTTGGTGATAAATAATATGAAGAACGAAGATTTATTCAAATATCAAGAAGAAGCAATGACACTTCTTACTAAAGCATACAAAAAGCAAAAACTTGCACATGCTTATTTACTTGATGGCGAAAATGGCACGGGAATAACTGATGCCGCAATATATATGGCAAAGCAATTAATATGCAAAAAAGATAATGCACCATGTATGGAATGTGATGATTGCAAACAAATAGACGCAAAGACTCATCTAAATTATATATATATTGAACCAGAAAATGATACTATAAGAAAAGAACAAATAGAAAAACTAATTCATGATTTTTCTATGACTTCCTTAGATGGTACACCTCAAGTATATATTATTCAATCAGCAGATAAGATGAATACATCTGCTTCAAACGCATTATTAAAATTTTTGGAAGAACCAATTCCCAATAGATATGCATTTCTAACAACAAATAACCATAGTAGAATGTTAGATACAATCGTATCAAGATGTCAAATGATTCATTTCAAACCAATACCTAAAGAGTATTTAGTAGAACAATTAAAATCTTTTGGCGTAGAAAGTGATATTGCTTATGTTATTTCTTACTTAACTACTGAAACTGATGTTGCAATGAAATATATTGAAGATGGTAAAGTTTTAAATTACTTAACTGTTGCAAAAAAAATTATTGATAAAGATTTAAAAAATAAAGATCCATATATTGAATACTATCGAAATAGACAAATGTTTATTGAAGAAAAAGATAAAACATATCATCGTTTCTTTCTTGATGTGTTAGTGCTTATTTATCAAGAACTATTGAAAAAAGCAAATAATATGAATGAAAAATACTTTGTTGATATTTTGAACATTTTGCAACCAGAAGAAATCGATAAAGAACAAATTATAAATAAACTAGAGTTAATAAATTTATATCAAGAAAGATTTAACTATTATGTGAATATAGACTTACAATATGCTAGTTTATTTTCAAAATTATAGGAGGGACTTATGAAAACTATAGTCGGTATCCAATTTAAAGGTGGAGGCAGAGTATATTACTTTGACCCATTGGAATATACATTTAAACGGGGTGATCATGCCATCGTTGAAACCGTAAGAGGTTTAGAACTTGGGTTAGTAGCAATTGGTAATCGTGAAGTAGAAGATGAAGATTTAGAACACGAATTAAAACCAGTAATAAGAATGGCTACACCTCATGATTTAGAACAAGAAGAAAAAAATAATGAACTTGCTAAAAAGAGCTTTGAAATATTTAAAACGTATGTAAAAGAATTTGATTTAGATATGAAACCTCTTTACTGTGAATATACAATTGATTCTAGTAAAATAATATTTTATTATTGTGCTGATGATCGTGTTGATTTTAGAGAACTATTAAAGGTATTAGCTCCAAAATTTAGAATAAGAGTTGAACTAAGACAAATAGGAACACGTGAAGCCGCAAGGGTAATTGGTGGTATAGGTAGTTGTGGCAGAGAACTTTGTTGCAAAACTCATTTGGTAAATTTTGATTTTGTTACTATGAAGATGGCTAAAGAACAAGGTATGTCACTTAACACCAGCAAAATTAGTGGTATATGTGATAAACTTATGTGTTGTATTGCTTATGAACACGAACTTTACAAAGAATTAAAAAAAGAAATGCCAAGCGTAGGACAAATGGTAAAAACTCCAACTTGTGATTGTTGTAAAGTAGTATCTGTTGACTATTTGAAAAAAATGGTAAAAACTAATGAAAATCCTAATGGTGCACCAACCAGCCACAATGCAAGTGAAGTTGAAGTAATTAATTTCAATAAAGAAGTAAAAGATGAATCTAAACTTGTCGCAACCATTGAAGATGAAGTAATAGAAATAGCAGATGATAACACTAACACACCAGATGAATATGAAACAGCTTCAATAGAAAAAGAAGAACCTAAGACAACAAACAACAATCATCAACGCAAATATCACAATAAAGGAAAACAAAATAGTGGCAAAGGCAAGAGATGAAATCATTAATGATTTATTAGGATATGAAGGTTTAAAGATAATACAAAGACCGGATATTTTCAACTTTTCACTAGATTCTACAATTCTTGCGGACTTCGTTACTATTAAAATGAAGGATAAGAAAATAATAGATTTAGGATGTGGAAATGGGTATATTCCCATTTTTCTAACATTAAGGACTAAGGCAAATATAATTGGTGTAGAAATCCAAGAAGAAATTGCAGATATAGCTAAAAGAAGTGTTGAATTAAACAAACTAGAAAATCAAATTAAAATTATCAATATTGATTTAAAAGAATTGTATAAACAATTTGGACCTTCTTCGTTTGATGTTGTTGTAACTAATCCACCATATTTTAAATATCAAGAAAGTAGTAATACTAATGAAAGTATTTACCAAACAATTGCAAGGCATGAAGTAAAAGCAACTCTTGATGATGTAGTAAAAGAAGCTAGCATTTTGTTAAAAGATGGCGGTACATTTGCAATGGTACATAGAGCCGAAAGAATGGTAGAAATTTTATCAACAATTTCAAAATATAACTTAAGTTTAAAAAGACTTCGATTTGTTTATCCTAAAACTACATCAAAAGAATCACTTGCAATATTAGTAGAAGCAAAGAAAAAAGGTGGCGACGGCGGTTTAAAAGTATTAAATCCGTTATATGTCGAGAATGCAAATGGAACTTATACAGAAGAAATATTAAAAATATTTAATTATAAAAAGGATGAAAAAGATGCTAGTAAGACAAAAAACATATGAAGAAAATAATGCAAAGTTATATATGGTAGGTGTACCAATTGGTAACTATGATGATATGAGTTATCGTGCTGTAGAGACATTAAAAAATGTTGACATCATATTTTGTGAAGATACTAGAGTTACACTAAAGTTACTAACTTATTTTAATATTTCCAAACCATTAAAAAGTTATCATACATTTAATGAAAATGAAATCACTGATATTTTAATTAACTACATTGAAGAAGGCAAAAATGTTGCGGTGGTAAGTGATGCAGGAATGCCAATAATTAGCGACCCTGGGTATGTTGCGGTATTTGAAGCAATCAAAAAATCCATCGATGTTGTTGTTATACCTGGTCCAAGTGCATTTGTCAGTGCCCTTGTTGGAAGTGGAATATCTTCTAGAAAAATATACTTTGTTGGCTTTCTAAACAGTAACGATAATAAAAGAAAAAAAGAACTTGAAAAATTAAAAGATTTGGAAGAAACATTAATAATGTATGAATCTCCACATCGCATAAGAGAAACACTAGAAATAATTTCAGAATTAATGCCAACACGTAATATATGTTTAGCAAGGGAACTCACTAAAAAGTATGAAGAATATTTGCATGGTACCGCAAGCGAGATTCTAGAAGTGATAGATGAAATAAAAGGAGAAATTGTTTTAATTATTGATGGCGCAACAACTAAGGAAATAAAGTCAGATTTGATTTCTCTTTCTGTTCAAGACCATATGAATCATTATCTTGAACAGGGTATGGATGAAAAGGAAGCAATGAAAAGCGTTGCTAAAGATCGTGGCGTCTCAAAAAGTATAATTTACCAACAAATAAAGAGAAAATAAAAAGTAATGATCCTTCTGGATTATTACTTTTTTAGTATAAATATAAAAATATCAAATAGGAAATAATTATAAAATCAAAATATAATAGAAAACACAAAAAAAGAAGGAAATCGATTAAAAAAACTAAAAAAAGCCAAAGATAAAAAAATTAAAAAAGTTTAATATAAGCGTTTTCATTGTGTCAGACAAGCAATTGCTATTAAAAAAAGCGCAAAAAGTGCTATAATATATAAGTAAAATAGATACCAAAATAGATGTCTAAAAAGGAGGTTTCTTGAATGAAAACAAGGAAATATGCGATTATAACTGGCATAATTATTCTATTAATGTGCCTAAGTGGTTGTAAAAGCAATAAATATGATAAGTCCGGTGTTAAAGTAGTATTTGAACTAGAAGGTGGCACGTATCAAAATTCAACTCTTCCTGTTGTTTATTATTACAATTTTAAAACCGACAAAAACTATCTCATTACTGACCCGACGTCAATTACTGAGAAAGCAATTACCCGACCTAACTACGATTTAGAAGGTTGGTATACCGAAGAAGAATACATAAATAAATGGAATTTTGAAACAGATCGCGTTTCAAAAGAAGGCATTACCCTCTATGCCAAATGGAAAAAGAAAGTGTCACATACTTTCAACTTGTGCTATAAAAATACTAAAGGAGAAATAGTAACACTTGGAAGTTATGATGCAAGTAACGGTAAAACATTCCCAGAAACTTGGGGTTACAAGAGTATTAGTAAGGTTAAATCACCAGAATATGGTTATACGGCAATTGCTTATGTAGATGAAAATGGTGATCCATGGGATATGAATTATAAACATCCTGGTGGAGAAGAAAGCCTAGCAATAAACATTTATCTTAAGTGCATTAAAGGTATATATACAGTGGTGACTACTCCACAAGAATTGATTGCGGCAAAGAAAAATAACATTTATTTGGCAAATGATATTGACATGAATGGAGCTGAATTCAATATTTTAGATTATGGTAAAGAATTTGAAGGCAATGGATATACAATTTCAAACTTCAGTTTAAGCTATGATGCTAGTAAAAATGCTCTAAAGGAGGATTTAGAAGATAATTCACGTAAAAGTTTGTACATAACTATTTTTGGCGATTGCAAAAACGCTGTAATCAAAAATGTCAACTTTGAAAATGTATCTATAAGTATAAAAACAAAATATAAACCAACTTACAAAATCTATGTACTTCCTCTTGCAAAGACATTGGAAAACACAAAGATTGAAAATGTTAAATTTGGTGGTAGCGTTACAATTGTAGAATTACCAGAAGAATTTAACAAAGAAACTAACCTCATCGTTGTTACAGATGAAATATATTATAGCAAAGATGACAAATCAACAATTGAAAATTGCGAAATCAAATTAAATGAAAAAACAAATTAAAAAGGAGAATAAAAAATGAAATTTAAGAATCTAAATTTAAAAAGAACATTTGCAATAATTTCTACAGCAATTTTAGTATTTTTTGCTGCAAGCTGTAAAAAGTGTAAAAGTTGCAAACCTGAAGAAGATAGAGGTGTTCGTTATGACAATGAAACATCAACATTAATTTTTTCTACACAAGAAGTAGATGGTGTTTTTAACCCATTCTTCTCTACATCAGGTACTGATAGTAACGTTGTAGGTATGACACAAATAAGTATGCTTTCTAATGATAAGAATGGTAAACCAACTTATGGAGACAAAGAAGCAGTAGTTACAAAAGACTTACAATACTTTACAACTGGTTCAAGAGAAGCAGGAGACCAAATTACAACATATTATTTTGTTTTAAAGAACAATGTAAAATTCTCAAATGGTTCTCCATTAACAATTAAAGACGTTTTATTTAACTATTATGTATACTTAGATCCACTTTACACAGGTTCTAGTACAATTTATTCAACAGATATCGTTGGATTAAAAGAATATAGAACACAAAATGAATCTGAGACTGAACAAGAAGCATTCAAAGAAAGATTTAAAGATGAAGCAGAAAAACGTATTGAAGCACTTTCTTCTGCTGCAAACGATATCTTTAAATATCATAAAGGTGAATCTATCAGTGTTGAAAAATTTAAACAATATTTACAAGAAGAATATGTATCTGTAGATGAACAATATGAATACGCTGTAAAAGACTTCGAAAAAGCTATAGCATTATTTAAAGAAGAACTTTTAAGTGACTTTAATAATGCATCTGATACATATCAAAACATTACATTTACTGATAAAGATGGAACCCTTTACAAAGATTTATTAACAACAAATGTTGAAGCTTTCTTATATAACGAAGGATACTTAACATGGGATAAAAAAGAAGCTAAACTTGTTTCAAGTTTAACTAACTCTCCTGAAGAATTAAAGAATTGGACAAAAGAACAAGCAATTAATACTGTATATCAAGATAAAATTCCTAACTCAATTGAAGAAGTTATTAGTTTCTGGGGGACTGCTTCACAATTATATGATTTCATAGTAAACGAAGCAATGTCTGAATACTTCAGACTTAATGGTAAAAAGATTAAAAACATTTCTGGTATCACTTTCGCAAACTTAGAAGGTTCTGTTGAAGTAAATGGTGTCACATATGCAAAACCTGAATATAACGAAGATGGTTCTGTTAAAGATGGCTACAATGAAGTTTTATGCATAAAAATTCACAATGTTGACCCTAAAGCTATTTGGAACTTTGCTATTGGCGTTGCACCAATGTATTACTATTCAGATGAAGCACACATTAAGGCATTTGATTATAAAAATAATTTCGGTGTTGAATATGGTAATCAAGATTTCCTGGAAAAAGTAGTAAGAGATCCTGCAAAAATTGGTGTACCAGTTGGTGGTGGTGCTTATGCAGCAAGTAAATCAAGTGGTGGTATCACTGGTATTGAATCTGGTGACTTTAACCAAAATGGTGTTATTTACTTTGAAAGAAACCCATACTTCATTATGGGACCTGCAAAAATTAAAAAAGTATGTTTCCAAGTTGTTGCTTCTAACCAAATGTTAAATGCTCTATACAATAACGAAATTGACTTTGTAGAACCAAATGCAAAATATGAAACTGTACAAGAATTAAAAAATAAAGCAAGTAGCGGAATTGGTAGTAAATCAATCAAAACTTCTGGTTATGGTTATATTGGTATCAATGCTGGTAAAGTACCTGATATGGCAGTAAGACAAGCTATTATGCATGCAATAAATACGCAAGAATGTGTTGACTACTATGTAAACACTGCATCAGCAATTTATCGTCCTATGTCTACAGCAAGCTGGGCATATCCTGAAGATTGCACACCATATTATCCATACATTGGTTCAAAAGTTCCTGAAGATTTAAGTGTTGTAAATCCTGCATATGCTGAATATGTTACATCACTTGGCAAACATACAGGTGATACTCTTACTCAAGCAGAACAACAAAACTTCATTAAGAAATTAGTTGAAAGCGCTGGTTACACAATTAATAGCCAAGGGGTTTATGAAAAGAATGGTTCAACATTACAATATACATTCACAATCGCTGGTGAAGAAACAGATCACCCTGCATGGAATGCTATGTATCATGCTGGTGAAATCTTAAATAAAGTAGGATTCAATATCACTGTTACACCAGATGCACAAGCATTAAAGAAATTATCTTTAGGTGCGTTAACTGTTTGGGCTGCCGCATGGGGTTCAACAATTGACCCAGATATGTACCAAGTTTACCATAAAGACTCATATGCAACTTCTGTTCTAAACTGGGGTTATAAACAAATATTACAAAATACAGGCGACAAGTATTCAGTTGAAAAAGCACTAGTTGAACAATTATCAGAATTGATTGATCAAGGTCGTCAAACAACTGATGAAGCACAACGTGCTAGTATTTATGCTGAAGCATTAGATATAATTATGCAATTGGCAGTAGAATTACCTACTTACCAAAGAGATGACTTGTTTGCATATAATTTAAATAAAATTGATGAAAGTACATTAAATAGTGACACTTCACCATATAAAGGCTTAACAAGTGATTTACATAATGTTTCATTCAATCAAGCAAAGTAAAAAATAAAAAATGGAAATCGCAATAGATATTTCATTTTGAACAAGGAGTAATATATATATGTTTAAATACATTGTAAAACGACTATTAATATCATTACTTGTCCTTTTCGGTGTATCAATTATAATTTATACATTAGTTCGTTTAATGCCAAATGATTACATAGATTTAAAATATGCATCACAAATCCAACAAGGTCAAATCACTCAAGAAGATGTAGACCGCTTTAAGGAATTATATGGTATTGGCGATAAAACATTTAAAGGATTAGTTAATGGTTATGTTAAATGGTTGGGAAATGTTTGCCGAGGCAATCTTGGTATATCATTCAAATATAATAAACCAGTTAGCACAGTAATTAAAAATAATATGTGGATATCTTTTGCGATTGCAACAATAGCGACAATACTTCAATTTTTAATCGCAATTCCACTAGGTATTTCGAGTGCTACACATCAATATTCAATGCGAGACTATTTAGTTACAATATTCACGATGATTGGAATTTCACTTCCTACTTATTTCTTTGGAGCAATAGTCATAAAAATATTCTCAGTAAACCTAGGATGGTTCCCATCAAATGGTTTAATAAGTGCTGGTGTTAATTACCCTGATACTTTTGCTGGTGGCCTTTCAAAACTAGGTGATATGATATATCACCTAGTGCTACCAATATTCGTCAGTGTAATATTATCAATTGGTGGATTAATGAGATACACTAGAACAAATACATTAGAAGTTCTAGGAGCTGATTATATAAGAACTGCTCGTGCAAAAGGCTTATCTGAAAACAAAGTAATTTATAGACACGCTTTTAGAAATACAATGATACCATTAGTTACATTATTGGCAGGTATATTACCTTCATTATTCGGTGGTATGATGATAACTGAACAAGTATTTGGTATTCCTGGTATTGGTAACTTGGCATACAAAGCGTTAAAAGAAGGCGACATTCCTTTCGTAATGGGATACAATATGTTCTTAGCAGTACTTACTGTAATAGGAACGCTATTATCTGACTTAATGTACTCAGTGGTTGACCCACGAGTTAAACTAGGAAAGTAGGTGAAATAGATGCAAAATAATAATGAACCTACAAATAAATTAGAAGAATTAGAATCTGCTTGTGAAGAAACTAAAATTAGCAGTATAGCAAAGAAAAAGCAAAAACTTGCTCAAGATGAAGATCTTCTTGAAAATGAAATTATTGAAGAATTAGTTGAAGAAGATACTACAGAAGAAGCAACTTATAAAGAAATAGGACCTAAAAGACTAGTATTAAGAAGATTTTTCCGTTCTAAATTATCAATAGTCGGAATAGTTATGATTGTTTTATTATTCTTATTTTCATTCCTTGGACCTGTCATTTATCAAAAATGGGGCGAAAGTACTGTAGACCGTTCAAGTACTGTAAAAGTGCTTGAAACACCACATACTTGGACTGATGAAGAGGGCAATAAAATTCAAGTTATTGAAGAATTAACAATTATTACGGAAATTAATTCCTATGCAGATCCTAGCAAAGACCATTTCCTTGGAACTGATGATAAAGGAATGGATGTATTTGTAAGATTAATGTATGGAGGAAGAATTTCCTTAACAATAGGATTTATCGTAGTTATTCTAGAAACCTTAATTGGTATAGTACTAGGTGGCATATCAGGTTATTTTGGAGGTTGGGTAGACCAACTAATAATGCGTATAGTTGATATATTTAACTGTATTCCAACATTACCAATTCTATTAATTGCATCTGCTGTTATAGATTCATGGAACTTAGATGCAGATACAAGAATATATATTTTGATGGTAATTATTACAATATTTAGCTGGAGCGGTGTTGCAAGACTTGTCCGTGGACAAATACTTTCACTTCGTGAACAAGAGTATATCACCGCAACCGAAGTTATGGGACTTTCAACATGGCGAAAAATATTTAAACACTTAATACCAAATGTAATGCCTCAATTAATAGTATCTATGACACTAGGACTTGGTAGCGTAATTCTATATGAATCTACATTAAGTTACTTAGGACTTGGTGTACAACTTCCAAAAGCCGCATGGGGTACTATGATTGCAACTTCAAATGATCCACAAGTTTTAAATTATCATCTTAATATGTGGCTTCCTGCTGGATTTATGATTGTAATTGCAGTATTAGGATTCAACTTTGTTGGTGATGGCTTAAGAGACGCTATGGATCCAAAGGCTAAGAAATAGGAGGATATATATGGCAAAAGATAAAAAAACTTCCGATTATATATCAATAAAAGAATCACGCGCAATAATAAAAGACAACATTAAGAAGATGAAGTATTATGAAGGTTTAAAGAAAAAGAATTTACCTGTAGAAGAATATACTTCATATATGAAAGATGAAAATAATATTATCGAAATAGATGGTTTAAAGACTTGCTTCTTTACTGATAATGGAACAGTAATGAGTGTTAATGGCGTATCTTTCAACATTCCTAAAAATAAAATTGTTGGTGTTGTTGGTGAATCAGGATGTGGTAAAAGCGTTACATCTTTATCTATTATGCAATTAGTACAAGCACCACAAGGCCAAGTTATCGAAGGTGAAATAAGATACAATGCGGATGCATTAGGCTATAGTGAAGATGGTAGAAAAAAAGCATATAACATTGCTAAAATGCCAACTAAAGAAATGTATCAAATTCGTGGTAAAGATATAACAATGATTTTCCAAGAACCAATGACTAGCTTAAATCCCGTATTTACAATAGGATATCAATTAGATGAAGTTTCGTTTATACATACTCCATCGATTACTAAAGAAGAAGCAAAAGCTCATAGTATAGAAATGTTAAATAAAGTTGGTATTTCTATGCCAGAACGTGTGTACAAATCATATCCACATGAATTATCAGGTGGTATGCGTCAAAGAGTAATGATTGCAATGGCGCTTGCGGGGAATCCAAAATTGATAATTGCGGATGAACCAACAACTGCCTTAGATGTTACTATTCAAGCTCAAATATTAGAATTATTAAAAGATTTACAAAAAAAGCAAGGCTGCTCAATTATGTTAATTACTCATGATTTAGGAGTTATTGCTGAAATGGCTGACGAAGTAGTTGTAATGTATGCAGGAAGGGTAATCGAAAAAGGAACTGCACGTGAAATTTTCCATAACCCTCTTCACCCATATACAATTGGACTACAAAAGAGTAAACCGTTGATTACTTCAAATTCAAATGAACCATTATATTCAATACCTGGACAAGTTCCAAACCCTATAAACTTACCAAATGCATGTTACTTTAAAAGTAGATGCAGTAAGTGCATAAACAAATGTAATGGTGAATACCCAAGAGAAATCAAAGTAAGTGACACCCATAGTGTATCATGCTATTTATACGAAGAAAGTGAGGTAGGAAAAGATGGAGAATAATACTGATAAAAAGTATATTTTAGAAGTAAAAAACTTAAGCAAATACTTTCCAATTGCTACTAACTTTTTTGGTAAACCTACATGTTATCTAAAAGCCGTAAATAATGTTTCCTTTTCTCTAGAAAAAGGTAAAACAATTGGTGTTGTTGGTGAATCTGGTTGTGGTAAAACTACTCTTGGAAGAACAATATTAAAACTATATGAACCAAATGAAGGTCAAATAATATTTGATGGTCACGATATCACAAAGATAAGCAAAAATGAAATGCGTAAATATCGTACTAGTATGCAACTAATATTCCAAGACCCTTATTCAAGTCTTCCACCAAGAATGACAGTTGGTTCAATAATTTCTGAAGCAGTCATTTATCATAATATCGTTCCAAAAGAACAAGTAAATGAATATGTAAGAGATATAATGAAAAAATGTGGATTACAACCACAATATTATGATCGTTATCCTCATGAATTTTCTGGAGGACAACGTCAAAGAATTTGTATTGCTAGAGCCCTTGCGGTAAATCCAAAATTAGTAATTTGCGATGAACCGGTAAGTGCACTAGATGTATCGATTCAAGCTCAAATAATAAACTTATTAAAAGAATTACAATTAAAACTTGGTTTAACATATGTATTTATCTCACATGATTTATCAGTTGTAAAATATATAACAGATCAAATCTTAGTTATGTATTTAGGAAATACAATGGAACTTGGTGATACTGATGAAATATTTGATAATCCTCTTCATCCGTATACGCAAGCACTTTTCTCTGCTGTTCCTGTTCCTGACCCTGATGTAAAGATGAATCGCATAATTTTAAATGGTGATATTCCATCACCTGCTAACCCACCTAAGGGTTGTAAATTTCATACTCGTTGTGCAAAATGCATGAATGTATGTAAATTCAAAGAACCAAATTATATTGAAGCTGCACCAAATCATTTTGTTGCTTGTCATTTGTATGATAAAGAAGTAATGGCAAACTTACCAAAATATGATGAAGAATATGCAGAAATTTTAAGAGTTGAAGCAGAAAAAGCTGAAAACGAAAAAAAGGTAAAAAATGAAAAAAAATAAAAAAGAAAAATATGTTGACGATGGTCATACCATCTATAATATGGATGTAGATGGTATGCCACATCGTAAACGACACAATAATGATGACAACTTTTCACTAACAAAAAATGAAAAAAAGGCAGCAGCAAAAGCAGCCATTGCCCATTATATGCCAATCGTATTAGGCGTTATAGTTTGTTTTTTCTTAGCAATGTTATTTATATTGTTGTGGTTAAAATAATGAGAGGAAAGTAAAATGAAAAAGAAAATATTATATGGTGTAATATTGCTTTTGCTAATAATTACTTGTCCTAGTTGCAAAAATAAAAATAAAGACAACAACGTTCCTGGCGTTGATCCAGTAGTTACTCCTATATCAAATTCACAAAAACTACAAATATTAAAGAGTGACTTGAAATTAACACAAGAACAAGTAATGTCAAGAATTAAAGCAGAAAATATAAAGAAAAATAATGGTTATTTAGATACTGATGAAATCATTACAATGGTTACATTAGATGGTGAATCCCTAATAGAATCATATAATAATCGTTATAGTGTTTTATATAAAACTGTTTCAGAATATGCAAACTCGGCAACAGGTATTAAACAAGCTTCTAAAATAAAAGAAGAACAAGATCTTTTAGTTGAAGAACTAAAGGAAAAAGGTTTAATAACTGAAGTTGAATATTACTATTCAACAATTATTAATGCAATAGCGGTTAAAACTACTTATGGTAATTTTAAAGAAATTGGTAATTTAGCATCAGTAAAATCAACTATTTTATCAGATACTTATAATTTACCACAAAGCATAAGCGGTGATGCTTCCGCAATCGTAAATTTAGTAGATGTATATGAAACTGGTATTTTTGATTCAAGTAGCGTTAGCTATAAAGGTGCAGGTACTGTAGTTGCTGTATTAGACTCAGGGTTTGATTGTACACACACTGTTTTCCAAAAACAACCTACTGAACAAGTGGTTACTGACAGAGACATTTCATCAATTTTAGGCAATATGAATGCTTCAAAATTCACAAAAGGTCTAGAACTAAAGGATGTATATTATAGCCGTAAAATACCTTTTGTATATGACTATGCTGATAAAGATTCAGATGTTTTCCCATATGATTCAGAACACGGTACACACGTTGCAGGAATCATTGGTGGATTAGATGATAAAATCACTGGTGTTGCAGTAGACACACAATTAGTTCTTATGAAAGTTTTCCCCGATTTGAGTGAAGGTGGAAAAACTGAAGATATCCTAGCTGCTCTTGAAGATGCTGTATTATTAGGTGTTGATGCAATTAATATGTCACTTGGTTCATCTTGTGGTTTTGCAAGAGAAGAAGATGGCAATAAGATAAATGAAGTATACGAAAGAATAAATGAAAGTGGTATTAGTTTAATTACTGCCGCAAGTAATAGTTATAGTTCAGGCTATGGTGGCGAACAAGGAAATACTAACTTTGTTACAAATCCAGATTCAGGAACAGTAGGTTCACCATCAACATATGATGCTGCATTATCAGTTGCATCTATTAGTGGTGTTAAGAGTAGATATATTATCGCTAATGGCGAACAAGTATTATTCTATAAAGAATCTAATTCTGTTACCGCAAAACCTAATGACTTTATGAATGAATTAGTTAATAGCTTACCTTTAGAGCAACAAGAAAAATATAGAAATGGTGAAAAATTAACATTTGAATACGTTACTATTCCTGGTGTAGGTAAAGAAGTTAACTATGCAAATGTTGGTGATATAACTGGTAAAATAGCACTAGTAAGACGTGGTGATAATAGCTTTGAAGAAAAAGCAATGATAGCTAAAAATAAAGGTGCAATTGCTTGTATCATTTATAATAACATTGATGGTGATATTTTAATGTCAATGGGTAAAACTGAACATATACCTACAATATCTATATCAAAAGATGATGGTACTATTCTTGCCTCAAAAAATACAGGTACGCTTACAATACGTTCAACATATCAAGCAGGTCCATTTATGTCTGATTTCTCAAGTTGGGGTCCTACTCCTTCACTTGGAATTAAACCAGAAATTACTGCTCATGGTGGCGAAATTATGTCTGCTATTCCTGGTGGTGGTTATGACAAATTAAGTGGTACATCAATGGCTACTCCTAACCTTTGTGGAATTGTTGTATTAATCCGTCAATATATTAAAGAGAAATACCCAACTTTAAGTGCTAAACAAGTTGCTGTAATGACTAACCAATTATTGATGTCAACCGCAAACATTGTTTTAGATGAAAGAGGAAATCCTTATTCACCTAGAAAACAAGGTGCAGGTCTTGCAAGTTTATATAATTCTGTTAATACAAAAGCATATATAACTGTAGATGGAATCGATCGTTCTAAATTAGAATTAAAAGACGATGCTAAACGTACAGGTATATATAATATGGAATTTAATTTAATTAACTTATCTAATGAAACTCTTACTTATGATTTATCTGTAGTAGGTATGACTGAAAGTGTTTCAACATCTGATGAAAAACACGTTGCTGAAAAGTCGCAAATTTTAAACGGAAATACAGTAATATCATCTGTAGAAGGTGCTAAATTAAATGGCACAACATTAACTATTGAAGCTAATAAAACTGCTAAGATAAAATTAACATATAATCTTAGCGATACTGATAAAAACTTAATTGATGAATTATTTCCATATGGAATGTATGTAGAAGGATTTGTTAAATTAACAACTAATAAAGATGATGAAATTGATTTGAATATTCCTTTCCTTGCCTTCTATGGTGACTGGACAGAAGCTCCAATGTTTGATAAGACCTACTTTGAAGTAGAATCAGAAGCTCATAATATGGCAATTGATGATGAAGATAAGATAAAGGCTGATTATTATGCAACAACACCATATGGTTCTTATTTCTATAATTATCTAATTCCACTTGGAACATATCTATATGATATCGATGAAGAAAAGTATGATGCTATCCCTGCTTCTTTAGATCACATTGCTATTTCTAATTCACTTGGAACAATTGATGGTATTTCAGCTATTGCTACAGGTTTACTTAGAAATGCTAGAAAAATGGTATTTACAATTACTGATAAAGTAACTGGCGAAGTAGTTTGGGAATATATAGATTATAATGCTTCAAAAGCATACCCTAATGGTGCTTCTCCATTACCTTATTATGAAAATTTAAAAGCTAAATCATCTACTCTTGGTCTTGTTAACAACCGTCAATACGAATTCAAAATGAAAGGTACACTTGACTACGGAGATGGTGGCGAAAGTACAAATGTTCGTAATCAATTTAGTTTTGATTTCTATCTAGATGATGAAGCCCCAGTATTAAAAGAAGTAAGCTATGAAAAAGTATATGATAAGACTTTAAAGAAAGACCGTTATTACATTAATATGGTTGTATATGATAACCAATATGTACAATCAATTGCACCTATTATTTTCACTTCGTCATCTACATACACTTTCTTAACTAAAGATCCTATTCCTGTATACAGTGAAAAAGGTAAAGACAATGTAGTAAGATTCGAAATAACTGATTATTTAGATGATATATTTAATGATGAATTAATAACAAATGCTTTAGCCTTCTCAATTGATGACTATGCGCTAAATTCAAATATATATTTATGTCAATTACCGGGTACTCAAGGTGACTTTAAGTTCACAAAAGATGGTACATTAGAAGGAACTGATTTAACAATCTTATCTATGTATGAAGATGAAGTTTTAGATTTAACTAAGTATCTCGCAACTGCAGATACAACAGTTGATGATAACAAGGATTATTTAAAATTCTTAGAATGGGCATCTTCTAATGAACAAGTTGCTACAATAAAAGAAGGTTTAGTATACGGACTTAATGCTGGTAGAACTACAATAACTGTAAGAGAAGCATTAAATGGTAAACAAACAGTATTAATAGTTAATGTTAAAAAACGTACTCAAACTAAGGAAAGCTTAGCTTATAAACCTCAAAGTGTAAGTAGATCAAGCAATAAGGAAACTAGTGAAGGTTCTAAAGCAGCCATTGAATCAATTAGATTTTCTTATTTTGATACATTGTTTGCATATTCTAGAGCTGCACAGACTAGTGAAATAGGTAAAACTGGCGATCGTAAATTCCTATCTAGTATGTCAGGAATTAGTTTCTACCCAGGTGAAAAAATAAAATTAGCGTATGATGTTAATCCTTGGTATGTTGAAGAAAACTACAACATAAGTTATAGTTCAACTAATCCAAGTGTTGCACAAGTAAATGAAAATGGTGAAGTAACTGCCCTTAAAGAGGGTAATGCTAATATCCTTATAAAAGTAGAAGGTTCCAATGTAATGGACCGTGTCAGAGTTACAGTTAAGAGTGAATTTGTCATTGAAAACCGTATGCTTGTTGCGTATAAAGGTTTAGGCGGTGATGTAGTAATCCCTGATGATGAAGGTATTTTATATATTGGTGCTTATGCTTTCTGCTTATATGATACAGATCAATCTATAGAATTAACTGATGATGATTACGATGCTAATAAAATACCATCAATGAATACTTCTGTTAAGTCAATAGTAATTCCTGATGGTGTTGAAGAAATTCAAAAATATGCTTTCTATAATTGTACAAGTCTAGAAAGAGTTGTGATTCCTAGTAGTGTAAAATATATTAGAGAATATGCTTTCTGTAAAGATGAAGAATTAACGACAATCAATCTAGAAAATATACAGGTTATAGGTAAACAAGCTTTTGAAGATTGCGTATTATTAGACAATATTAGTTTAAATAAAATATATGCAATTGGTGTTAGTGCTTTCGAAGGATGCACAAGCCTTTCAAAAATTGATCTTTCAACTTTAAGAAATACTGGTGAAAGAGCATTTAAAGATTGCACAAACTTAAAGCAAGTTAAATTGTCTGAAAATACAAAATTAGCAAGTGCTATGTTTGTAAATACAGGTATAGAAGCAATAGATATTTATGAAAAAGTACAAATTCCAACATTCTGCTTTGCACAATGTGAAAAATTACAAACTGTCAATATCCATAACAATTTAATAGTTATTTCAAAGGGTGCATTTAGTGAATGTCATAGTTTAAAAAATGTTAACTTCATTGGTGAAGTAAAAGAAATTGGTGAACAAGCATTCTATGAATGTAGTTCAATTCAAAAGATTGTTTTACCAAACAATCAGGTTACACTAGGAAATTATTGTTTTTACAGATGTGAAAGTTTAACTGAAGTTGAATTCCAAAGTAATACTGAGATAGTAGAAAATTTAGGCTCTGTTTTCCAAAATACTAATTTAACAACATTTATAGTTAGTCCAAAAAACACAAAATATACTACAGTTGATGGTTTATTGTTAGATAAACTTGGTACAACAATTGTTTTTGCTGCAACAGCCAAAGCATATGGTGATTTAGTTTTAGATGAAAAATATGTTGCTATAGCAGATAGTGCTTTCTGTGGTGCTAACATTACTACTCTTACTGTCTTAAATAGCAAATTACGTATCGGTAATTACGCATTTGTTAATTGCGAAAAATTAGAAAAAGTAATTTTACCCGCAAAAGCAGGAGTTGTAATTGGCAATCATGCATTCAATTATGCAAGTAGTTTAGTTGGAGTTGAAAATTTAGCATATGTTAAAGAAATTGGTGATTATGCATTTGCTAATACTGGTTCACTAAAAGTAGAACTCGGAGCTAACGCTAATGTTGGTGAAGGTGCATTCTTCCAATCTAAAATTGTATATGTAAAACTTGGTGCTAATTCAAACTTTGGACTTGGTGCATTCCAAAAATGTTCATATTTAGAAGAAGTTGCAATGCCTGAAGCTGGTAATGTTCATTTTGGTGTTGCATGCTTTGCAAATGATATTAAGCTTTCAAAAATTGATTTAAGTAAACTTGATGAAACAATTGAAAGAGAAACTTTCTATGGATGCGTTAGTTTGAAATCAGCGAACTTATTAACTGTTAAAAACATCGGTGATTACTCATTTGCGGATTGTAAATCTTTAAACTACTTAAATATTCCTGTAGTAGAAGTAATTGGTTCTGGTGCTTTCTCAAAATATAGTGAAAGCGCATCTTCTAGTGCTCCTACATTTACAAGTGTAACTTTACCAGACACATTAAAAGAAATTGGTGAAGGTGCATTCTTAGGATGCAGTGGCTTAATTGAAATAACTTTACCTGCAACTTTAGAAGTAGTTAATAATTATATGTTTGCGTATTGTATCAATTTGCAAGAGGTAACACTTCCTGCAACAATCAAAAAAATTGGTTTATTTAGTTTTGCGGGATGCGTATTGCTAAGTAAAATAAATCTTGATAACATTGAAGAAATAGCTAATTATGCTTTCACTTCATGTAATGTGCTAGATAATGTTAATTTATCAAAAGTAAAAACTATTGGTGAAGGTGCATTTGCCCAAACATATACATCTGGCATTCTTGATTTAAGTGAATTAGTTGAATTAGGTAATTATGCATTCCAAGGTACTCGTTTCGAAAAAGTAAATGCTCCAAAATTAATAAAAATTGGTGAAGGTGCATTTAGTAATAATGCAAGTTTAGCAGAATTTACTTTTGCTAACGGAATTGAATTAGTTGGTCCATATGCATTTAATGGATGCACAAATTTAAAATCATTCTATTTTGTAGATAGTTCAAATACTAGAACTAATGATGGTACTATTAATGATTATGCAAAAATAAGTAATGGCGTTTTATACACACATATGAAATCTAATCACTGGTTACTTTCATCTGTTCCCGCAAATCTAGACATTGAAAAATTAGTAATTGATGAAGATACATATCGTATTGAATCATTTGCGGGTAATGCCAATACACACATAAAAGAATTAGTATTACCAGATACATTAAAGATAATTGGAAATTATGCATTCTTCGGTTATACTAACCTAGCAACTGTTGAATTCAGATCATTTATTGCTCCATCTCTTGAAGCAAATTATAATAAAAATGCACAACTTACTGAAGATGATCCAGGATATGAAATTCTACACAAATATTTTGATGTCTTTGGTTTAGAATTGTACTACTATAATTTCATTGACTTAGTTGGTAAAAAAGCTCCAATCAAAATGATTTTACCAAAGAATAGTGGTTTGATTGGATACGATTCAATTGTATATGAAGTATATTTTGGTAAAGATAGTGAAGCAAATCATAGTGATTATGAAGCAATGAATAAGAGCTTAATTCAATTTATCGATTATGCTGAACAAATTGGTAAATTAAATGTTATAACACTTTCTGATGAAACATTAATTAACAATGCAATTACTGTTCTTAATAGTGTTAATCAGGATGCAACTAAATATGGTTATAGTGAAACTGAATGGAATAATTTAGTTAAAATTGCAAAAGATGCAAAAGAAAAACTAGCTAAATTAAAATTAGCTAGTGCTAGTAAGAATGTTAGAGAATTACAAGAAAAGATTAACAACCTACCAACAACATTTGATATTTCTAAAATAACTTTATTAAGAAGTATAAGTGAAGAGTTATCTAATTTAACTTTTGAAAATCGTTCAATCTTAGATTTAACAAATTACAATACATTAGTTGCTTCATACGAAGAATATGTAAACGCAATTAATGATGAAGCTGTAAAAGTTGTAAACTCTACAAATAAAGCATTTACTCCTTGGAACATTATAGGCCTCGTTACTACATCGCTTGCGACAATGGCGTTTGCTTATTTTGGAATAAGACGTAAATATATGTAGGAGGAAAAAATAATGAAAAAGAAATCAATAATAATTCTTTCTACAATCGCATGTTTAGTGGTTGTTGGAATAATAGTCACAATTGTTTGTGTTTCTAGTTCTAATTCAATTGCTAAAAAGATGAAAAAAGCAACTGAATCTGTTAAAAATGTTACTAAAGTAACAACAGTATATTCAGTTAAAGATGGTGAAGAATTAGTTTATAACAATGAACAAGTAGTTTCTATTGATGAAACTGGTACTGCTGATGTTGTAACTAATGAATCTAAATTAAATAGTAAATTTGTTCTTGAAACAAAAACAAGTGTTAATACTATTGAAAACTTTAACCGTGATAATTTAATAGGGTTAAACTTAACTAAGAAATTAGTGACAAATTATAAAAAGACTAAAGCTGGTTTTGAATGTGAAGTTACTAAAGAAAACATCAATGCGGTTTTAGGTACTGAAGATTTTGAAATTTTAGATAACGCAAAAATAATTTTTGTGTTTGAAAATAAAAATTTAGTTAGTATAGAATGTGTATTTAAAACTACATCTTCTAAAGATGTAACAATATACACAACATACACATACTAAGGAGGTATTAAAATGAAAAAGTTTAAATTAACTTTTCAAAAAGGTATTCTCTTTTGCTTAGTGTTGTTGATGATTTTTTCAGTAACTAGCTGTAAAAAACATGAAGATACACCTAAAGATGATGTTAAAATCACACTTGAAAGTGATAAATATACATTACAAAAAACAGATGTAGCTAAATTGACAGTAACTGTTACGGGATCAACTGATACAACATATTCTTGGATGTATGACACATCTCTACTAAATATTGATGCAAATAATCAATTAAAAGTAATTGGCGATTATTCAACAAAAAGAACTGTCGAAATAAAAGCTGTTGCTAATGCGGACAAAACAAAGAGCGCAACAATCAGCATAACTCTAAATGTAACTCCAATAAAACCTCCAGTTAAAGATGATATATCTGTAGGTATTAAAGGAAGTTCAGAGGTAAAGAGTGGAAAAACTATCAACCTTGAAGCTGTTGTTACTGGTAGTGATAATCAAACAGTTTTATGGAAAGTAAAAAGTGGTTCTGAATTTGCTACAATTGATTCAGAAGGTAGACTTACCGCAAGTAAGGTAAGCGGTGATAAAGTTATTGAAGTTACTGCTACTTCACTTGCTGATACAAGTGTTGTTGCAACTAAAGTAATAACAATAGTTGCAAAACCAGAATTAACTCAAGAAATGCTAGATGCATTAAACGTTGATACAATTGGTTTTGAAGGATATATAAACATTAATTTATATACAATTGGTATTTATTCTAAATTACATTCAACTCATATAACAGTTGTTAAAACTGCAATGGATGGAACTAATTGGTATGCAGAATATCTAAATGGTGATACAAATACTCAGATGGGATTATATTATCGAAATCATGATCAAAAAGCTTGTCAAGTAAGTGTAAGTTTTATGAATGAAGAACAATACACTCCAATGCAAGCTGATGATGGATCATCTGTATCTTGGGAAGATGCTGGATTATATAATAATTTGAAAGGGTTAAAACTTTCTGATTTCCAATTTAATGAAAAGACTTGGCGTTATGAATATGTGGGAAGCGATGAAAGACTAGATGAAAAAATAGTTGCTTCAGCAAACCCTTATGATTTCATTGCTGATGGATTCTCACTAATTATTGAAGATGGTGAAATATTAGGTATCTACGCAAAGAGTAAAGATGATTACTCAATTGCTGTTGGATATAAAGCAATTCAAGAATTAATTGTTGCTATTAACTTTGATGAAACAGTAGATGTTAAAAAAATTACAAAGTTCTCTCATGAAAATGGTGTACACGATGAACTTGCAGAAGCAATTGCAAATATGAGAGCTTTGAAAAGTTACACACTAGATTTTAAGAGTATTGTAGCATCATATATGTATACTGGTCTTGTACAAAGTGGTTATACAGAATATGTTACACAAAATGATTGCTATTTCTTGCCTTACTCTGTAACATATGACAAGAAAGGTAATGAAATTCACAATTATAAAGAAAATGCCGATTATGGATATCATAAGATAAATGATAATTTATATAACACATTCTTTACAGATAAAGCTGGTGGATATAACGCAACAAGAGCATATCAAACAGATTTTAGTGCTGCTAAACCTACATTTGCTTTTGCGGCAGAAATATTTAGAAGTTACTATGTAAATGCTAAAGATGGAACAACTACATATTATGTAGACAACGTTATGTCTTCAGTTGCTTCAACATTCTATTATGGTGTTGGAAATGATGAAAATTTATATGGCTTGTTTGCTACTGAAGGAAGAATTTCTTCTACAGAAACTTTCTCACCATATGTAGTAGTAAAAGATGGTTATATTATTGAAGCTGCATTCTACTTCTATGTTGGTTCAATGTATGGTGTAGTTGAAATTAAATATAGTGATTTTAACAAAACTGAAATACCTCAAGATGTGAATATTGATTTCACACCTAGACAAGTTCCAACTTCTTGGAGTGAATTAACAGTAAATGTGTCTAGTGATGGTCCAAGTACTGTTGATGATGAAGAAGTAAATGCTTTAGAGTATTTCAAGACTTTCTATGGGAATGATAATATTGATAATGAATTACCATTCTTTGGGAATGTTTTAGGAGATACATATGGCTTTGGATTAACAACTATTTATACACCTGGAGGAACAAATAATGCGGAACTAAGCGTTGTACTTTATTATGACGTACCGCTTGGTTTAGATTACACAATAGATGCGCCGTTAAAGGATATAAAAGATTATTTGGTTAGCCTTGGCTTTGTAGAAAATAAGTATGGAGAATTTAATAAAGATAATATTTGGATTAGTCCTCAGGACTCAAATCTAGATTTAGTAATCTATGTTTGGAAAAAATAAGAAAGAAAGGTGAAAAATATGAAGGTTTTAAAAAGTATATTTTCAAAAATTTTCGTTTTAGCTTTAATTCTTGGCGTTGCAATTAGTTTTGCAGGATGCAAAAAAGATACGGGTAAAACTGAAAATGTTCAAATTGAAGCTACTATAAACAAAAGTAGTTTAAAGAGCGATGAAACTGCTCAACTTACTGTAACTGTAACTGGTTCTAGTGATACTAGTTATACATTACAATATGATACTTCAGCAATCAAAATTAGTGCTGAAGGTGAAATTAGCGTTGTAGGCGAAATAGCAGTTGATCGTAAAATAGAAATAATGGCAATTGCTAATGCAGATAAAACAAAGAGTGCAACCGCAAGCATAACTCTTACTGCAAAAGAAAACGTAAAAATTTCTATTGAAGCTGATAAAACAACTATTGATAAAGACACATCTGCAGTTTTAACTGTAACAGTTTCAAATGCTGCAAACAAAGCATATACATATGTATGCTCAAGTGATATTGTAAAAATTGAAAATGATGTTGTTTCTTTAGTTAAAGAAATTACTGTAGATCAAATTGTTACTATTACAGTATCTTCTGTAGAAGATCCACTAGTAAAAGCATCAATTGCAATCTTAGTAAAAGCTCCTGTAGTTGAAGGTAGAGTTGGTGATTTAACATCTGATATGATTAAAGCTATTGGTAATTCAAGCATTACTGTAATAGGTACTTTAACTGATTATTATCAAGATTTCCAACAATCTTTCAATAATACTACTCATGAGTATAACATTGAAGTAAGAATGAATGATGGTGCTTGGGATAGCGTTTGGTCTATTAAAGGTCAAGAAGAAACTAGTCGTCTTGCTGACAACTATCGTAGAGGTAAAACAAACGGCTTAAAAGACCAATATGGTAATATCGGCCATGGTCTTGAAAAGACATATATTAATAAGAGAAATGAAGTTGAATCTGCATTAGTTAAAGACTATATGAGCGTACCTTCAGTTTGGGAAGCACAACACTTATGGAATCATTTAGGTAATTTACAAATTTCTAAATTTACATATGATGCTGAACAAGAAGTATATGTTTACAATATCAATCGTGAAAACGCTGATGACTTATATTTAATGACTTATTTATCTTACTCATTAACTCCAATGCTTTCAGATACATTAGATCAATTATTCTTAGTAGTTGAAGATGGTAAGATTACAAAATTACTTGCTCAAACAGAAATTTTATATTATGGTGCTGATACAAGAGAAGATGCAAGTGCCATGAGTTATACTACAATTGAAGTTTCATTCTCAAATGTTGGTACAACTGAAACAAAAGATCCTGAACCATTTGAAGCATCAGCAAATTCAGAATATTTAGCACAAGCTATTGAAAAGATGCAAAAAGCTGATAACTATACATTCCATGCAAAAGATACACAAACTTATGCACCTTCTACAGATTCTGGTGATTATTCAACATCTAGCACAAAAGCTGGTAAGAAAGTAACAAATAATACTTCTGCAACAGGTATTCCTGGATGCTATGGTCAAGTTACAAAAGAAGCAATCTTATATGCTACTACAATTGAATACACACAAACAATGGATAATAAACCTTATCGTACTGAATATACTGGTTACAAACAAATTGATGAAGCAACTTATGATCAATTCGCATATGATTATAAGACCGGTTCATTAATTGGTACTAAGAAGATTAAAGGTAGCGTAACAGATCAATTACCTAAATTTGATTTATCTGCAAACATCTTCGAATTTGCAGGTCAAAAGAAGGTAGGTAACAAGATGCAATATACATTCGTATTAAGAGAAACTGCAATTACTAGAGATGTAGCAATGGAAGTTAGTGCTTATACATATGCTAAGAGTGGTCAAGCTTCAACAAGTAGCTTAACATACATCGTTGTAGACCAAGATGGTAACCTAATTTCTACTACTTATCCATATTCAATAAGCGATATCTATTATGGTTATGTAACTACAACATATACTGAAATTGGTACTACTGTTTTAGATGAAGATTTATTTGATGGTTATGTTCCAAGAGTATTAAAGACTTCATGGGATCAATATACAGTTAAATACTACAGTGCAACACACTCAACACGTGATTCACACGAAGAAGCTGCATCAGTAGTATTAGATGCTATTTATGGTGAAGCTGTAAAAGATTTACCTGCTCCAAGTGTATTATTAAATATCTTAGGTGATAACCTTAATGGCCCATTCTTTAGTTGGAAAGTAAAAGGCACAGATGCTGATGGAAATGATATATATGCTGATTATATTGAAATGACTACAACAAGTTCTGAATATGATGAAAATGGTAGAATTACAAATTATGAAGAACTAATGGAAGAAATTAAAGACGCTTTAGTAGCAGAAGGCTTTGTATTATCTGTTGCAAATACTGATACTACAGGTGGTGAATCTGGTAAAAGTAACAGATATGTATGTTTTGTTAAAGGTGATATAGAAATTGTTATTGAAAACAACTACACAAAATACTTCTGGATTTATTTCTATGTAACTGGAGATTGGACTTTAAATCGTAATAAATAAAACCAATAGTTAAGGGGATTAATATTATGAAAAAAATAGCAAAGTTTATTTCCCTAATTACATTAATGTTGATGATGGTAACCACATTACTTGCAGGTTGTGAAAAAACAACAGAAACAACAAAAAAAGTAAGTGTGGTTGCTAGTCAACCAATAATAGATGTAGAACAAGATGCGGTAGACACCCTTGATTTTACTAAGTTATTTAAAATAACTGTAGATGATGAACAAATAGAAGTAAAAGCATCTTATATAGATTTGGGTGGTTTATGTACTAAGGTTGGTACTTACACTGTAACTTGCACTTATGAAGAAAAATTTGCAAGTATAATAGTTAATGTCAATAAGAGTGAATCAAATATAGTAGTTAACAAAAAAGTAACTTCAATTGATATAAAAATCAATGAAGTTGATACATATGACTTTACTACTTTATTTACAATATCTGAAAAGGGTAATAGTGTTACCGTTGAAGAAAGTTTTGTAGATCATTCAAAAGTAGTAGCAAAGGTTGGTACTTACAAAGTTACTTGTACATATAAAGACGTAAGCGAAACAATTACAGTTAATGTAAAAGATATTGTTTACGAATTGAGATTATCAGTTGATGAAGTAAAAGTAACTGTTGATACTGCTTTAAATTATGATTATCTTGCCTTATTTACAGCGTTTGTTGATGATGAAAAAATTGATATAACTAGCGAAATGGTTGAAAGTACTGTTAGAGCTGAAATTGGTACATATTATGTAAAAGTTACTAATGGCAAGGTTTCTAAAACTTTAAAAGTTGTTGTAACAAGTGGTAAAGTTTTAGAAGTAATACCTTCTTATAAAACTCTTGATTTAACTGAAGAAGAAATGTCAACATATGATTTTACTAATTTATTTAGTTTATATATTGATGGAGCTGCAGTAGAAGTTACATTAAGTATGATTGATACATCAGCACTTAATAATGCAACAGTTGGTAATACATATAATGTAGTATTTAACTATACTTACGAAGGTTTAAAATATACTGAAACTGTTAGTATAAAAGTTGTTGAAAACGCAACAGTTCAAATCAAAGCAAAAAATGTAGTAACTTATCCTAACGGAGAGTACATTGATTTAACAACTTTATTTGAAATTACTATTGGTGATAAGAACATTCCTGTAACAATGGATATGATTACTGGTATTATTGATTATACTGAAGTTGGCGAAAATATTATTACTTTAAATTACAATGGTTTAACTAAACAAGCTATTGTTGAAGTAAAACGTGGGGTAATTATTGAACACTCAAAATCTGATACAATTACAATTCTAAAAGGTACAAATAAAGGTAATTATAATTTTATTGAAGACTTTAAAGTAATTATTAATGGAATTAGATTTAGAAATATATCTGATACATATTTAAATCTTAGTACAGTAGACTTTAATACAGTAGGAAATTATACTGTGACATTAAAGATACCTTACAACGAAAAGAATATTGGTTTATCAGGTGTTAAATTTACTTATTATGAAAAAACTATAACTTATGTTGTTGTTCCTAATAATTATAAAGTTGATGTTGTTAAAGATCTCGTAAGACTACCTATTAATTCAACAAGTTATGATGTTTATAGCAATTTAACAGTTACAATTAATGGTAGAACACAACAATTAACTGAAAATCCTAATTATGCAGATCCAATAACATGTTATGTAAAATTATTATCAAGTAAAATTGATTTTAATTATGTTGGTGAACAAACTGTAAAAATTGCTGTATATGTAGATGGTCCAGATATGGAACCAGTAATAGTTACATATCGTGTAATTATTGAATCTAATGTAAAAGTAAATGCTATTGACAAAGTAATATTTACTGGTGATACTTTATATACTACACAATTGTTTAGTATAACTGAAGATGGTAATAGAGTAGATGTACTTTCTGAATATATAACTGGAAAAGTAAATACTTTCAAAGCTGGTGTTTATTATATCAATATTAATTATAAAGGAATTGCAAAAACTTCAAAAGTAGTAGTTATTAGTAATTCTATAAAAGGTGTCTATACAACAAAATTAACAACTATTCCAGAAGTTATCGATGATGGTGATGATTACACTGGTGAATTTGGTGATGAACAACCTTCATATGAAGTAGTAAAGTCAGAAGTAAAAGTGTTAAAGAACTTAGTAATAGATCAAGAAGGAAATATAACTGTAAATGGTTATAACGCAGAATTAATTGACGCAATAAATGAAAATACTTTAATTATTAAGATAAATAAAATGACATATACAATGTATTTTGATAATGGCATTGTTGTGATTAATCCTGATAATAGTATTAAAATGACTTTCTCGGAAAATCGTAGACCGCTAATATATTTCCATTCAGATATTTGGGAAACATTAACTTTAGTTACTGTTAACTATTCTGATGATCATGTATTAGAAGGAACTACTACTGTTTATTCAATTGATTGTGTAAAAATACGAAACATCGCTACTGATGAAATTATGTGGTATGGTTTAAAAATTAGACTTGCTGAAAAAACAAGTGCTGATACTGTATATGTAGTTGATTGGGGTAAAGCAGAATTTGATTTATCGGGTGATTCTAAAATTCCATCAACGTTATATTTCAATGGTGATATATATTCGTTTACACAAGTAAATAAAAATACTGGTAAAATAGTAAAAGAAAGTGGCGAGAAAAAATTCGCCAATATGGTATTTAAAGGAACTATTGATGGAAAAGAAGCTGAACTTAGAGCTGATAGATTTGAAGGATATACACTAGTTGTAGATTCTAAAACAATCTTTACTATTAGTTCATATGAAATTGGTACTATGACTTATGGTGGTTCAAATTATGTAACTAATGTTGTAATGTTATATCAATGTGATAATGATGATTACTATTCATACAAGTTTAATGTAGACCCTGTCAATAAAACTTTTGAATATGTTGAAAAAGATAGTTTCTATGGTAAATACGGAAGTACTAATCAATATATATTCTTAGATGGTTATGGAAGAGGTGTAGTTAAGTTTGATGCCAAGAACTATACAAAAACTGCAATAAACTATACAACACGTAATCAAGAAGTAATGGTAAAATATGTTGATACTACTCCAAGTTTTGCACATGGTACTGAAGCATCATTCTATTTAGATCCGCTTGGCAATGTTTTAACAGCAAAACAATTTGACAATGGTAAAAAAGATGGAATGGCATTCGAAAATACTAAAGTAACTGATGGTGCAATTATTCGTATAAAATCTTATGAAGTTGGTCAAAACTCTGACGCTGTTGCTAAAGCTAATCTTTATAATAACATTGAAATTATTACAAAAGATGGTGTAATTAGTAATGATGAAAAAGCTAAATATATAGATACTTCAAAAATTAGATTTAATACTCCTGGTTTCTATCAATTAGCTATAAAAGTAACGATTAATGGTGAAGAAATAACAGCTTATTACGCAATTCAAATTATTGCGACAATTTATAAAGATAATCCTGTTGTTGGTTCATATGGAAGTGGTGTAATTGCCGAAACTAATCAATTAGTAATTGATGAATATGGTCGCGCATATCTTGAATGTTCTGGAATATTATTTGAAGGAATTGTTAAGATTGCGGAAGATAATAGCTTTGTAATAAAAGCTAAAAATGCTACAAAGGGTAGCATAGTTGCAAATGGAACATATATTGCCCCTGGCATAATCTTATTAAAGTGCGGTGGCGCAGCATCATTCTCTGACTATTTCACATTTGGAACTAGCAAAGTAACAGGAAATAAAAATCTTGTATTAAGACAAATTATTGTAGATGGTAATATAACATATATTATGTCTATTACAGCAACAAGCATTGGCGAAATTGTAAACGTTGAATCAGCTAATGGAGTGAGTCCTACTGAATCTGGTTCAATCGTTAAAGTCGTAGCATCTTCTGGCATATCTTACGTAAAAATCGTAAATTGGGATGATGCTAAAAACGGAATACAACTAGCCGATGAATATCGTGGCACTTACCAATTAAGCGGAAGCGATGACTTAGTGTTAGATGGCTTTGGCAATGCAACACTAGGTGATAAAGTAGGAACATACACTGTTGAAGATGATGTTGTAACTTTATCAATGGACTCACAAACAAAGGTATATCGAGTTAACAAAGTTGCTTATACATATGAAGTAGTTAATATAAGTTTAGATAACAGCTTACTTGAAGGAAAAACTTACGAGGCTTCACATGTATTTACATGTGGAAACTATAGATACACTGCAAACACTTCATTCCAATTTGGCGCAAATAGTGTCGTAAAAGTAATTTCTACATCATCTTCTCATGATGATGGTGAAGATGCATGTGGCAATGATCTTTATGAACCTAAATATGCTTCTAAAAAAGGAGTTGAGGGTACTTATATTGTAACTGAAAACCGAGTTACAATAACTGTCAATGGTTATGTATTTGTATTTACTATTAATAATGTTATTAAAACAAATAAAATTACTTGTAGTAGTACAACTGTGCAAAAAGATGCACATGGATATTTTGCTGTTGACACTGTGTTTACATTAAAGTAAATACCAAGGTTTAATGGATAATTCCATAAATAAACTATTAATGGAAAGGATGAAAAATTATGAAACGTAGTAAATTATTTATAGTTGTTGCTATCTTTGCTTTCTTACTATTTGTTACTACAGGTTGTGCAGACGATTCTGGTGCTGGTGTACATACTCATAAATATGGTGAATGGACATTTGTAGTAGAACCAACAGAAACTACAGCTGGTGTTGCTGCTCGCAAATGTGATTGTGATCATGTAGATAAAGTTGAAGTACCTACATTAACTGACACAAAAGTATGGGCATGCGTAGTAGTTGACCCAACTTGTACTGTTGATGGTAGTAAAACATATACTTCTAAATACGGTAATGTAGTAGTTACTCTTGAAAAAACAGGCCATAGTTATGGTGAATGGACATTTGTAGTAGAACCAACTGAAACTACAGCTGGTACTGTTGCAAAAGTTTGTCCTAAATGTAATGATAGACAAGAAGTAGAAGTAGCAGCTTTAACTGATGCTTCAGTATGGTCAGTTACAGAAGTTCTTTCAACATGTCAAAAAGCAGGAAGTAGAACTTATGTATCTGAATATGGTACAGTAGTCGTTGAACTTGCAAAATTAGAACATGTATATGGTGAATGGACTCTTGTTACAGAACCAACTGAAACAGCAACAGGTAGCGCAACAAGAACTTGTAAGTATGGTGAAACTGATACAGTAACAGTACCTGCTTTAACAGATACTTCAGTATGGACAGTTACAGAAGTTCTTCCAACATGTCAAAAAGCAGGAAGTAGAACTTATGTATCTGAATATGGTACAGTAGTCGCTGAACTTCCTAAAGAAGAACATGTATATGGTGAATGGACTCTTGTTACAGAACCAACTGAAACAGCAACAGGTAGCGCAACAAGAACTTGTAAGTATGGTGAAACTGATACAGTAACAGTACCTGCTTTAACAGATGCTTCAGTATGGTCAGTTAAATCATTAACTCTTTCTTATAATGAAAAAGGCGAAAAAGTATATACATCCGTTTATGGTGAAGTAAGCGTTGAAGTAGCAAAACTTGTTGCACCATATGATAATAAGACCTACTCGTCTGTCTTATTTGATGCAAGAGGCACAGATAGCCAAACATTTAAATATGGTATTACAACAGTAGAAACTGCTTGGGCAAATGCAATTATTTCATTGAACGGAAATGGCGAAGGTGAAGGTACAGCATATCCATTTAGAGGACAAATTAAGATTATCATGGAAGATGAAAAAACTGGTAAAGTTAGATTCATTCAAACTCCATATAAAACAATCACAACTGGTGGTTCTGAAGATCCATACGATCCATATGATCCATACGATCCTGGATATGGAACTGTAACAACAGAAGTTGTATTAGATCACGAAAATGCAGAAACATTTGTTGCTTATGTTGACTTTGCAAGCGGATTACTTGTAAGAGCAAACGACGGTTTATTCAATAGACTATTATTCTGTACTCCATTTGAAGTAAATGCAAGTACATCTGCATTTAGTACTTCATGTTGGAACGATGCAATTGCAATCCAATACACATATAACGAAACAGTTTATTCTGTATTCTATTACAAAGGTGTAGTATACTTTGGTGTTTCTTTTGTAGATGCTGAAGGTAATGCATTGACTGCTGAAGAATGCTATAACGCAGTTTATGTTTGTGTAAAAGATGCAAGTGGCAATGTAATTGAAAAATTTGGTTATAATGGAACTGAGTTAGTTGTATTAGATGGTAATGAAGGTACATATACAAATGCTGAAGAAACCATTGTTGTATCTGGTTTTGGAACAGTTACATTAAATGGTGTTTCTGGTACATACACAGTATTATCTGATAACAAACTAGGAGTATATGTTTCTGAGGCTTATTATGAAGTTCAATTAAACAAAGAAACAGCTACATATACAAGTGTAAAACCAATGGTTACAATTAATTTTATAACAGGAGAATATGCAACTCTTGACCCTGCAACTGTAAGTGCAAATATTAATGTTAAATATGTATTACCTACTCTTACAAATGATTTATATAAATTCAAAGGGTGGTACTATGATGAAGCTTGCACAAAAGCAGTAGGTAGTGAATTTGTACCAACTGAAAACGTAACTTTATATGCTTTATGGAAAGCAAAAGTAGTTATTAACTTAGTTGGTGTTGCTGATGGCGATGCATCAACATTATACCTTGGTGAAGGTGATAAGATTGGTGATTTCCTTCCTAAATATGGATTAGACTTAGCTAATAGACGTATATTTAAAGGTTGGTATTTAGATAGTGAATTTGAAAACACATTACCTGAAGAAGCAGCAGTAACAGTAGATGATACTGATATTACAATTTATGCTAAATGGGATGAACTTCCTGCATACTATGGTACATATTATGGTACAGAAGCATACAATGCTGGATATGGTAACTATGGAGGAAAGAAATTAATCATTGATGAAAATGGTAACATTTCTGGCCAAGTTACTGGTATCGTTGTATCTTATGATAAAGCTACTCAAAAGATAGAATGGAAGACTAGCGCTACAGCAACGACGAAAGATGCTTTCTACTTCGATGAAGAAACAGGTGTAATTGCTGGTATTTATTCAAAAGGTGAAATTGGTAATGACTATTATATCTTTAGCACTGAAACACCTTCTGATGGTAAGATTATTGCTAACTTTGGTGTAAAAGCTCCTAAATACCCTGGAAGTAGCACTACTGGTTACTTTGCACAATTTGTAACAATTAACACTAAACTTGGTGTTAAGACATTATTCTTGTACAACAATCATATTTATAACAATGTTTCAGTAGCAACTTCAACAGGTGAAGAATTTACTAATATTAAAGATATTAAAAATGCAAAAACTGTAGTTGTAAAAGAATTAACTACTTCTGAAGTATTGATTGCTTTAAGCGCGGTTAATGACACATTTGGAACTGGCTCTAATACTAAATTATTAGATGAATATTATGGAACATATACAAATGGTTCTGAAACTATTGAACTTGATGGTTGTGGTGTTATTAAGTATGGTTCTAAGACCGGTACTTATACAAAAGTAACTTCTGGTGAATATGGATTTGATGTATATCTTGAAAATAATACAGAATATTATCGTTTAACTTTAGATACTGAAAATAATACATTCGTTTTAGTAATGCCTAAAGCAACTATATCATTTGTTGTAGGTGAAGGACATACTGAAATTGCAAGTATTAGTTGCAATATTAATGTTCCTGTTAAACTTCCTTCTGGTGAAGATGCGGGTTATGTATTCAATGGTTGGTTCTATGATCAAGAATTTACAAAAGCAGTACCTGCAAATTTAGTAATAACTGAAGACATTACTTTATATGCTAAATATTCTAACCCAGCTAAATTAACAATCGTTTATAACGATGGCGTTACTGAAAATACAGAAATTATCTATTCTGTTGGTGATATTGCAAAAGTTGAGAAACCTAAATATGCTAAACATCGTTTTATTGGTTGGTATACTACTGAAGAATGTGCAGCAGGTTCTGAATGGACTAGTGGAACACAAATCAATGCTGATACAATAATTTATGCTAAATGGGAAATAGCTCCTATTTACAATGCTATCTATGTTCCAGTTGAATTTACTAAGACTGAGAAAAACGGTGGTGTTGACGGTGGCTATGCTCGTACAAGTTGTATTCTTGATATTGATCCAGATGGTATGACAACAGGTAAAGGCTATCCTTATAATGGCTCTTATGTAGTTAAAAATTATGATGCCGAAAAAGGTACTTTAGATTTCTGCTCAAGCAACGGTTCTACTGTTTACCATGGATTCATTGATCCTGTTACAACAATCATTTTTGTAAACACTAAGAGTGGCGATGTAGATTTCAATGCTATGAATATGTTTATTCCAATTGAAGGAAAATATAATTATAGCGAACATACTTATTCTTCATCTTATTGGGATGGTGGAAGCACAAAAGCTATTCAATATACTACTAAAGGTAACACTTATTCTTACTTCTTATATAAGAATCATGTATATATGAACGTATCATTCAAAGATGCTGAAGGTAACGATATTGAAGGTAAGGATTGCTATACAGCAAGTTCATTAACTGTATTAGCTGCAGATAACACTGTAATTGCTAAATTTGGTTATGATGGAACTACTATGCAATCATTAGATGGCTTCGAAGGTACATATACAAATGGTGAAAATTCTCTTACATTAGATGGTATTAAAACTATTACGATGGGTGAATACACTGGTACTTATACTAAAGCAAAAGAAGGGTCTAGTTATACATTTGATGTATATATGACTGAAGGAACTAAGCAAGTTTATTATCAATTAACTGTATCTAAAGAAGCTGGTACATATACTATTGCTAAACCTGAAGTAACAATTAGTTTTAATGCTGGCGAATATGCTACAGTTGGAGATGTAGTAGCTAACATTAATGTTGCATTAGAATTACCTGTTCCTCATAACGCTGAATATGTATTCAGAGGCTGGTATTTAGATAGTGAATTAACTAAGAAAGTTAGTGGTGAGTACGTTCCTACTGAAAATGCAACTCTATATGCTAAATGGGATAAGAAAGCTACATTAACAGTTATCTATGGTAATGGTATGGAAGATGCTACATTAGAATATGGTATTGGTGATACAATTAACCCAGTAAAACCTGGATTCACTAATGGTAAAGTATTCTCTGGTTGGTATTTAGATGCTGAATGTACTGAAAAGTTAACAGCAACAACTATTACAGGAAATATGACAATTTACTGTAAGTGGGCTGAAGGTGTTCCTACATATGGTTCATATAGAGGTTGGAACATGTATGGCAATGATGCAAAAGCAAATAAAAAACCAACTGTTGATATGGTAATCAACGTTGATGGTATTGCATCTGGTCGTAAAGAAGGTAAAGTAACTGGTACTACAGGCGTAATCAAAATTGATGATTACTATGCATACTATGAAGAAACTCTTGGAATCATCTACATGGCATACGGAAGCAATACAAGTAGTTGTGGTACTGATACATTTGTATTCGTAAAAGGTGGCTATACAGTATCTCATGAATCAGCTAACTTAAGAATTGGAGGTTCAAATTCATTTAGTAAAGTAGTAACTCTTGAACTTTCTGATGGTACAATTCATACAGTATTATTCGCAGAAAATAAAGTTTATGCAGATGTTATCGTTAAAGATGCAAATGGTGACCTTTACACTAAGAATATGTGTAATGTTACTTCATCAACAAGCATTACAATCTACGCTTCAGATGGAACAACAGTTCTTTATTCTAAGTAAAAAATTAATGGAGATAGCAATATCTCCATTTTTTTATATTCTTATATCTAATAAATGATCAAAATCTGAATAGTTAATTCGTACATTATTTTCTTCAAAGTAGTTTTCTCGACCTTTTCCAGTAACTAAAATTATATCATTTTTCTTAGCAACTTTAAAAGCATAAATCATTGCTTCTGTTCTATCAATAATAACTTTGTAATTATTTTGATTAGAATTAGTTGTAGAAAGCATTTGATTAATAATATCTGTTGGTTTTTCAAGTCTTGGGTCTTCAGATGTAAATATTACGAAATCAGCATATTTTAAAGCAATTTCTCCCATTAGAGGTCTCTTAGATTTATCTTTACCTCCTGCTGCACCAAACACTAAAATGACGTCATTTTGGGCCTTTTTTCGTATTTCTATTAGTACATTCTTTAAACTATTAGGGGTAA
>ENA-USUJ01000231-USUJ01000231.1-human-gut-metagenome-genome-assembly--contig:-NODE-231-length-47111-cov-30.726198_pt1 | contig 47111 bp, 50 predicted proteins | sample MGYA00250061_ERZ773398 | MGnify/ENA primary metagenome ERZ773398 (study PRJEB29103, sample SAMN06111992) | human gut metagenome | biome: human gut; feature: ankylosing spondylitis patient; material... | reverse complement strand
GAGGAGAGAAGCTCTCTGGTACCATTGATGATGTCTCGATAAATACCGGTCATCTCGATTGCCTGCTTGTTCTCGACGATCACATCACCAAGCAATTCCTTATCTTCCGGATACTGCTCCAATCTCTTGTATCTTGTCAGTCGATCCAGCACAACTCCATTTGCACGGAGCGATGTTGCAAAGTATACGAGTGTGGATTCCAGCTCGTGAAGCGCGATCAGATCGACCTCTTCGGTATCATCGCCGACACGTTCCTCAATCTCGGTACGCATCTTGTCGATGATGCGAAGATCACTCTGGTAGAGGACCGCGATACGGTACAGAATCTGGTATACAAAACGAAGCTTCTTCTTCGTACTGAATTCCTTCACACGATTATTTAAAAAGGCCTGCAGCACCGGTGTATCTTCCGTGCAGACGGTAATGATCTCGTCCTGTGTAATAATAATTCCAAGAGGGATTGTCGTATAGGATTCCTTTTCATGGCGGATCTCAATCGACGGAATATCCACAAGAATTAACGTATATCCATCCTGAAGCTCGATACGGGAACTTTCCTCTTCATCAAGTGCTGCCAGTACATCTTCAATATCCACACCCAAAGCATCCGCGACCATCTGCCCCTCCGCGACACTTGGATTTACCATTTGAATCCACACACCATTCTGGATCATTTCTTCTTCGTGGATCTTGCGATCATCGGTTTTATAATACTTAACCAAGGGAATTCCCTCCTTCTTTCCTGTCGTACGTTACAGAATCCGATGCAGCTTTCCAACCAGACTCTTGTTGCGGATCATCGACAGGTTGTTGAGGAATATTACGTCCGAAGCACCTTTTTCCTCAGCCAGTTTACTGACACTTCCAGTCCAATAGCGATAATCAATCACATAAATTGTCTGGTAATGGTCAACCAGAAACGGAATAAAGGCATTGCCGAACGACTCTTTTACAACCACGCAGGAGCTTCCATCCGTAAGAGATTTATTTTCTATCTCCGTGTATGGATTATCACTTGCAATAAAGGTACTGTATTTGAGTCCCGCGCCATAGTTAGACACATCATAGATTACCGGCCAGTCATACTTCGTTCCGTCTGACGCCGTCACATGAAGAATACTCTCATCATGCGGCAGATATGCCGTAACCACATCCGGATTTGCTTTTAGCTTTGCATCACTAGTATCATTATAGAAAGAACCAAGGAATCCGTCAAACTCTTTTGTCTCATATCCGTTTAAATCTTCCGGTTCAATTCCTTTTGCGGCACAAAGCTGCTGGTACGCATAGTATGCTCCAAGTGCCGTCCAATGATGATCCGTCCGGAAATAAATATATTCATTACGATGCTGCATTAAGGCATCATAGATATCGACGGACTTAACCTTGTCATTCATCTTCGCCTGAATATTCTGCATGGCCTGATGCTGATCCGTCGAATTGATTTCGCCTCGTAAGTTATCCGGGAATGTAATTTCCGAGCTGAGCGGAATCACCATGTCATAGACATCTGCCTTGCCTTCCAGCGCAGAGGCAACTTTATTGATACTGTCTGCATAGTTTCCTGCCGCATCATCCAAATATGTGTATAATTCATACGCCGCATCATCGACCGTTACAACGCTCTGATAGCTTTTCACTTTTCCATCCGAAACAATCTCCGGGTACTGTGGCTGCGGTTCCTGGCTCTCAGTTTCCGCCCCATTTTCTGTTTCCTCTATATTCTCCGTTGCCGCCACATCCTGACTCTCCTGTGGCTTCGTATCCTTTGCGCTATCATCACTGCCTTTTCCACAGCCTACAAACATTGTTGCCGCAAGTGCCGCTGCAAGCAGCACTGCGCGAATCTTCTTTGTATACATTTCTCGCATCTCCTTTTTCCCGGAGCCCAGCTCCGAACCCTTATCTACCTTTGCCTAAATACCTCCGGTCAATTTATAAATATTGCGATCGGAGATAAAATTAGAAATATTGTATAACACAAGAACATCTGTAATATCATGTTCCTGCAGATATGCCTTCAAATCACCATTGTAGTAACGCAGATCAATCATATAAATATTCTCATAATTCTGCGTCAGAAACGGGGCAAAACTGTTTGCAAATGAATCTTTGATCACCAAAACATTCCTGCCTTTATTTTCCTCATCTGCTGCCTGATTCTGCACATGCACCTCACCATAATTTCCACCAAAGAAAAAGGCATACTTGTCTTTCTCTTTAAGCTTGCTGCGGTCGTACACGCTGTCGGTCTCATCCTTTTCATCCATCGTCACCAGACAGTTCTCACTTCCAAAAGGCGCACCATCCTTCGGTCCGTATGTCCAGATTTCATCATACGCCGATCCCGCATCCAGTATTTTTGAATAGAGACTTCCCCGAAACTTATCACTCTCCACTGTCTTTTCCAGTGTATCCAGTGGTGCCGCTTCGTGTCCCGTATCCTCACACCACTTCTCATACGCATAATAAGCGCCGTCCGAAGTCCAATGATGATCTGTTTTATAATAAATATATTGATCCGCATGCGAGGATAATACATCCCGCGCATCTATAAAATTGTAATCACTTACCGCAGACTGCACTTGATCAATGTAGGATGCCTGATCAAAAAGGCGTGCGTTCTTCGGAAGCTTATCCTGCATGATCAGTCCGGAAGTTGGAACAAGCAGGAACGATAAACGCTCCTTGTCGATCGTTTCGGACGCATCCTCAAAATATTCTTTGACCGCCTTCATGTTGCGGGCAGCCAGCTTATCATCGACATCCTCCGGTGTGATTTTTTCGAAATCATAGCCGTCCTTGCCGACGTAGGCTCCGCCAATATCTGTGTCACCACAGGCTTTTTGGATGCCGGTCTTGATTGTGATCCACTCATCGCGAAAACAGATCTGATCTCTCAAATAATCCTCAAGCCCATCCTGAAATTTGCCACTTAAGATATTGTCCACGGACAATTTCGGAGGCTCTGCGAGATAGCGGTTCTCGTTCGGCGAAAACTTGCGGTCCTTCATCAGAATACTTCCGCCCGAAATCAACACAAGAAACGCAATAAAAACGATAACAATTGTAAGTCTTGCTTTCTTCATATTATATAACACCTCAAACCCTTGCGCATGACATTGCTAGAACCGGAAATACAAAAACGGATTGTAGCTGTCACCGACAAGAAATGCGAAAGCCAGTACAAGCAGCACAAGCATGATCACTGACTTTGCGATTGTATAGCGTACGGAATTCACACCGATATTGTAGATGTTTCCATCGTTCCAGGCTTTCTCTTCTTCCGCATTTGTCACACGTTTTGCCCAAAGTTTTTTCAACCAGATACGATGATCGATCGAGCAGAGTACAAGTGCAACGAGAAGCACTGCATTCGTTGACAGGAAATACAAAAAATCCGAGTCCACGCCACACACACCGATACCAAACATCGCTTTCAGATACGCCCACAGCTTACTCATATCCGTCTGCGCGAAAATCGTCCAGCCGATGATCACAAGGAACATGCTGTAAATATGGCCAATCCATGCAGGAGCCTTATCCAGCCACTTCAGAAGAAACAGCTTCTCAATCATGAGGAGGATTCCGTAATAGACACCCCACATCACGAAGTTCCAGTTTGCACCATGCCAGAGTCCGGTCAGCATCCATACAACCATGATGTTGAAAAGCTGACGCGCCATGCCTTTGCGGTTACCGCCAAGCGGAATATACACATACTCACGGAACCACGAGCTGAGCGAAATATGCCAGCGTCTCCAGAATTCCGTAATTGTCTTCGACATATACGGGAAATTAAAATTCTCCAGGAAATGGAACCCAAACATTCTTCCGAGTCCGATCGCCATGTCCGAGTATCCCGAGAAATCAAAGTAAATCTGGAACGAATATGCGATTGCGCCAAGCCATGCCGTGGCAGCGGACATCTGGTGTAACTGTGAAATTGTATCCCAGAGACTTCCGATCTGGTTTGCAAGAAGCACCTTCTTCGCCAGACCAACCGAGAAACGGAACGCACCCTCCGAGAAATCCTCAAGACTGACTTTGCGGTTTGCAAGATCCTTGGCAACCGTTTTGTATTGCACAATCGGACCTGCGATCAGCTGCGGAAACAACGTTACATACGTCGCGAAATCCAATATATTTCGCTGCGCCGGAACAACCTTGCGATACACATCAATCGTGTAGGACATCGTCTGGAACGTATAGAACGAGATACCGATTGGCAGCGCGATATGTAACAGAGACAGTCCCGCACCTGTAATCGTGTTCAAGTTTCCGATAAAGAAGTCTGCATATTTAAAAAAGCCCAGGATTCCAAGATTTCCAATCAAATCAATGACCAACGTAACCTTTGCTTTCCCCGGGCAATTCTTCTTCTGAAAATATTCAATTAAGCGACCGTTCGTATAATCAAACACCGTTGAGAACAGCATGATCAACACATATACCGGTTCTCCCCAGGCATAAAAGATCAGACTGGCAACAAGAAGTACCACGTTCCGACCTCTGCCCGGGCAGATATAGTGTAAGAATAATACGATCAGTAAAAATGCAAGTAAAAATACAAAACTGCTGAATACCATACTATTTAAACGCTTTCTCTATAATTTCTTTTGCGCCATCCGAATCACCGGATACGCACAGAATCACGTACTGATCCTTCTGCTCAAGAACCGCATTTCCGATTCTCTTAGACTCTTCCGGAATATAATCCTGAAAAGAATCCGACTGATCATCGAGATATGTCTGCACATTATCCTTCACCGTTGCTGCGGTGTCCTTATCCGGTGCCTCAAATACGGCAACCTCTTCCGCGGTACTTCCGCTTCCCATATACATAACCGTTTTCACACCATCCGGAACATCAATGTACATAGAAACATCATCATCGCTGATCTGTTCCAGCTGGTCGTCATAACTGATATCGGTCACCAGCGAAGAAGCAAGCGCCGCAGCATCAATGTTCTTCGCCTCGCTTCCGCACGCTGCAAGAAGGAGCATTCCCGCCGCAAGAACTGCTGTAAAACCTGATTTTCTCATTATTTATCCTTTCTTTCTATGCATCTGCGCATCAAATAATAACATGTTCTCATTATTCTATCCGCAAACGTCTATCCTTATTCTATTGAATCGGCAGATCCCGGGGAGAATCTGTCGCGCATTCATTCATGCCCTCAATATACCCCCGAAAAATCCCCATGTAAAGAGTGCTTTCGCATTTTTAAATAATTCTTAAATACTTTTATGCATTCTTAATTATTCCATGATTCCGGAATATTTTTCAGCCTGTGCACGAATCAGCTCTGCATCATCAAAATAATTAATCTGCATCGCGCGTTTTACCTCAGACAGAGTCTGTGCCGCTGTCTCTCTTGCCACATCACTGCCCTTCTTTAACATCTCGTAGACAGCCGGAATATCCTTCTCAAATTCCGCTCTGCGCGCACGGATTGGCGCCAGTTCCTCCTGAAGTACATTGTTAAGGAACTTCTTGACTTTCATATCACCAAGTCCGCCTCTTGTATAGTGTTCCTTTAATTCGTCCAGATTATTATAATCCGGCAGATATTCTTCAAAATGTTCCGGTTTGCTAAATGCATCAAGATAAGTAAATACACTGTTCCCCTCAAGATGTCCCGGATCGGATACCTGAATATGGGTCGGATCCGTATACATACTCATAACTTTCTGCTTGACATCCTTCTCTGAGTCTGAAAGGTATATACAATTGCCTAAAGATTTGCTCATCTTCTGCTTTCCATCGGTACCCGGCAGACGCATACATGCCTCATTCTCCGGAAGAAGTGCCTCCGGCTCAACCAGCACTTCATCATAGATGGAATTAAACTTGCGGACGATCTCGCGTGTCTGCTCGATCATCGGAAGCTGATCCTCTCCGGCCGGAACCGTAGTTGCCTTAAATGCAGTGATATCAGCAGCCTGACTGATTGGATAAGTAAAGAATCCAACCGGAATGCTCGTCTCAAAATTACGCATTTTGATCTCAGACTTTACGGTAGGATTACGCTGCAATCTGGATACCGTTACAAGATTGGAATAGAAAAATGTAAGCTCCGTCAATTCCGAAATCTGTGACTGGATAAAAAGCGTAGACTTTGCAGGATCCAAGCCTGCTGATAAATAATCCAGCGCTACCTCAATAATATTCTGGCGCACCTTCTCCGGATTATCGAAATTATCGGTTAAAGCCTGCGCATCCGCAATCATAATAAATGTCTTATCGAATTCACCCGAATTCTGTAATTCTACACGTCTTCTGAGAGATCCTACATAATGTCCCACGTGTAATCTTCCGGTAGGACGATCTCCCGTCAAAATAATTTTGCCCATATTATATTCCTCCTAACCTTTATGAAAACCCGGTCTCTCAGCATTCATCCTGCACGACCAGTTCATCTGCGTTCATTTTCTCTTATATTTTTCATCATTACAAGAGGGTTTAACCCACATAAACTTTAGCAAATCGGCGTGTCAATGTCAACCGTTTCGCCCTCCCAAAACAAACCGTTTCGCCCTCCCCAAAACAAACTATCGAAAAAATAATGTTCAAAGTAAAGCAATCATCCCCTTACATTACAAATATCATTGCGCAAAGATTCTTTGACAGGCGCTTTTCTCTATCAATTCCGATGCACATCTGTCATTTTTCGCACGATCAGTAAAAATACACAGGTAAATATCATGCCCTTCATCATGGTCGTTGTCGTAAGTGCCCACCATATTCCCAGAATTCCCAGCACACTGCTGCTTAAAATGATTGCAAGTGGGATGCGAAGCGATGTAAAGGCAATACTGATCACACTACACAGACGCGTCCTTCCAAGTCCTGATAGCGCACCTACCGTCATCATCTCCACACATAAAAACGCTTCACTAAATCCGACAATGATCAAATAATCAACCGCTGTTGCAATCGCTTGCTTCTCATGGAAAAACACACTCGCGATCGGTGTCGGAGCACACACAAACACAAGGGTGATCAAAAGGCCCCATATACCAACGGTCCATAAAGATACCCGATATCCCTTCTTCACACGTTCGGTTTTACCTGCGCCATAGTTCTGGCCGATAAAAGCATTCATAGCTGCGCCAAATCCGTCCGCTGTATTCCATGAGATTGATTCGATCTGACCGCCTACCCGCTGCGTCGCAATCGCCTCCGGACCAAAGTCGGCCACCATGCGCGTCAATATCATGGAAATAAAACAATACGCCATACCCTGAAGCGCCGTGGGAATTCCGATTTTGCAGATTCCCTCCACATATTCCAGCGGAATTTTAACAAACAAACGGAGTCCTTTCAGCACATTTTCCTTCTTCTGCACTAAAATTCCCAGCAGCATAATCCCGGTAACAATCACCTGAGCCAAAACAGTTGCCATCGCGGCTCCTGCCGCCCCAAATCTCGGAAATGGTCCCGGTCCCAGAATCAAAACCGGATCCAGGATCATATTCGCCGCTAAACCAAAAAGATTTGCGACAAACGGAGTCTTGGAATCTCCCTGTGCCGTATATATTCCGGTTAGCGTTACAGACAAAAACGAAAAAACGATGAATCCGCACGCGATCCTGATGTAATCCAACGCGGCACCCAGTGTTTCCGCATCCTGCAACCGGAAAAATCCTACCAGCGGACGGGCAAACAACACTACAATGATTCCATAAGCGATTCCCATCAATAACGCCAATTGCATCGCTGTCTGCGCGAATCCATGCGCCTTTTGCTTCTCTCCTCGTCCGATGCACTGTGCAACCTGTACCTGACCGCCCATCCTTGCCATTGAGGCAAGACCCTGCGAGAGCCATGTAAACATACCTCCAACGCCTACCCCTGCAACTGCCTTGGCGCCAAGCAGCCCGATCCATGCCATATCCGTAATATTATATAATGTTCCCAAAAATGACGATGCCATAATCGGAATCGCAAGTTTCGTTAACGTCTTTAAAATTGGTCCTCTTGTTAAATTTCCTTCCATTCAGTCCCTATTCGTTCCTTTTTCTTCGCTTTCTTGATATGAAAGCCTATCTGCCCGTTGTTCCGATGTAATTGATTGCATCTTCATGTAATACATCTTTGCCGATAAATTTCTTATTCTCTGCATCATAGACAAAATCTGTCACTCTATACTTTGCAGTACGCACATCCCTAAGAATAATATGCAGCTGCTCCTGTTGATCGATAAAAACATCCGCCGCCGGCACTCCAATTTGAACCATCTCATCAAACAGCACATAGGATTCCTCGCCACAGACCGCCTGTATCAGGAAATTGACTCTGTCATCCATTGCCAGTTCCCCATCTATCAGCATATCCTCCGGCACAAAAGTCTGAAGCTTCCATTCCGAATCCCCGTATACAAACGAACATTCAGAGTACAAAGCCTTCCCCTCTAAATTTCCCTCTGAAATGCCTGCTTCGATAGGTTCTGCCAGATCCTTTTCCATTGCTTCCGATGCCTGTGATTCTTCCGGTGCTCCGGTTTCCGGCTGTACCGCCTCAGTATTTCCTGCCTCAATCCGGTTTTCTTCTGTGCTTTTACCCTCCTGCTTCTGACAGCCGGAAAGCGAAATTGAAAAACTTACTGCAAGTAAAAGAATTGGTAATGTGTACTTTTTCATAAGCATTCCTCCTCATAAAATCCACCATTCAAAGCTATAGGATATTTATTATACCATAGAATATGGCGCTACTCAATTCATAGCGCCATAATATACGTTTCTTCAAACCGTTTCGCCCTCCCCAAAACAAAAACCAAACGCACACCGCTGCAAGCGTTTCACAATCGCCTGAGTGGTCTCAATGCGAACGAAAAAAGGGCACCCTAACACTAGGTGCCCTTGAAAATGCAGTCCGTATCATCCGATATCGGCATTATGATTCCTGTGTATCATCAAGCGGGATCGGATCCCATCCGTAATCCTTGATATACTTGATGTCAAGCTGGTTGTTGTCCACGTACATCTTGACCAGCTCCTTGCGGATCTTGTCATCATCTCTGCCGGCCTGTATGAATTTCTCTGGTGAAACCTGATATTCCTTGCAAAATTCTTCAATGTCTTTTACATACTCCTCTCCATCCCCGGCAGTCAGGTGCTCCGTGATCGTGTAGCCACCGTTTCCATCGGATTTCAGTTTCAGACGGGATGGCTGCTCTCCGCCGGCTTCGCAATCCAAGGCATTACCATTCTGCTTATATACATAACTCCACAAGTTCGCAAATACGGTCACCTCGTCACCTTTCGTCACCGTCGCGTAAATAACCGGCGCCGGAATATAGACGGCATCTTCCGTGTCATATCCCTGATCCTCGCTGCACATATAATCACAAATGGTCTTAAGAATCGTATCCTCTCCGGTGTACTCGAACGCCGGAAGTCCCTCCTGCTGCGTTGCATCCTCCGACACATTCAGATTCAGCACCTCTGTTTTTACATCGGTCGGTTCATTCACTGCATACGTGTAGAGCTTGTAGGTTCCGTCATCATAGGTCAGAAGGCTGCTGTTCCACTCGATGCCCTGCGCATCAGTCCATGTAATACACTTTTTACTATAGCGTAATATATCACTCCCATTCCAATCCGTCTGTGCCGCCGGTACTGTATCAAACGTATCTTTGCAATGTTCCTTTGCGTATGCCATCCAGTTTTTCCGGATCTTGGCAATTGCAGCCGGATCTTCCACACAATTTAATGCCTGCTCCTGTCCAACCTGTGTAAGATCATACGTATAGGCCTCCGTCGTACTTTTCTCTTTGTAATCATTATAAATATAAAGCAGGTTATCCTGCATCATCACATGCGTCACGACCGTGTCTGCATTAAAATAATTACAGTCAAGTGCCTGCAGGTCAAGCGCCGCAAGAACCGCCTGCTCCTCTCTTCCATAGATCATCAGTCCGCGCTCATTTGCAAACACAATATAGGCATCCGAACATGCCACAAGCGGATCCGCATACACATTCGAATCGCGCCGTCCGGTCATAATGCCTTCATCAGCAACCTTCTTCTGCTGCTCCGGCATGCCGACAAACGCACGCACCGAATCGAAAAAGGCTCCGTCTGTGGCCGCATTGACACCGGCTCCCGTCGCTACGCACAATGCCAGGACGCACATACCGGCTGCCGCCACACGGAATACCGGGAATTTCTTTGTCTTATGCTGTGCACGTTCCTGCACGCCGCGCCATATCTCATCCGTCTGCTTCTCATCCGGTCCGATCTGTTCTATTGTATGTTCCATTGCCAGCTTCAGCTGCTCATCCATCTTCTCACTCATCGTTACCCTCCTTTTTCATGTGTTAGCTTTTCCCAAAGCTAACATGTAGCGTCCGGTCTTCGCGAAGCGAATTTTCATAGCCGGGTGTTCGATAAACTTTCCTTCAAAAGCTTACGCCCTGTCGCCAGCCGGGTCTGCAGGGTGCTCTCCCTGCGACCGAGAAGTACCGAGAGCTCCTTCACCGGATAGCCCTCATAATAATACAGATACAGCACAACGCGATACTTCTCAGGCAGACTCTGCAGCGCCTGCCAGATTTCATTATCCGCGTCGGAGACAAATGACACCGCTTTCTCCAGAGCGTCCTCGATCGCGGTGCGGTGTTTGCGGTAATAGCTTTTCTGAAGATCCCGACACTGATTGCGTGTCGTGGTCAGAACCCATGCCGTCTCATGATCCGCATCACGAAACTTTGGATTCTTCTCCCATATCTTCAAAAAAACGGTCTGCGCCACATCCTCCGCATCCGCTACACTCCCGAGCAGCACGAGTGCGAGTTTGTAGACTCTTGTGATCTGTCTGTCGTATAGTTCACGAAATTCTGCCATCGATGCCTTTTCCCTCATGCCAAACTTCCTCCTGCCTGTATCTGTTTCATACCTCTATACTATACACGATTGAGCAGCCGGAAAAATCCTTTTTATACAAATTATATCTAACGATTGTGAAACTTTGCGGCGGCTGACTCTCGCGGGTAGGGCGTCCCGGCGGCTGGCATCGGCAAGGAGCACGATTTTAGACAAAATCAGTAAATTTGCGAAATCTCTGCTTGGCTCAATTTTTGTGTCCGAGCAACGCTTCGACTACGGCGCGCCGGATGTCCGCCTGACACAGATGTGCTCAGGCGAACATCCGACGCACCACTGTCTAAGCTTGAGCGGACAACAAATCATCGAAGGAGTCAAGCAGAGATTTCTTGCAAATTCATGATTTTGGATAGCTAGTGTCCTTGCCGATGCCAGCCGCCGGGACGCCCTACCCGCGAGAGTCAGCCGCCGCAAAAGCTTCACACACGTTTATCAAAATTTCTAGGAGAGCGGTAATTCGATTTCTGTTCCGTCATCAGTTCGCAAGAGGATACTCTGCACCTGATCCGGCTCAATAACCTGCACGAACGAGCTGAGTGCATACGCGCTCGTCATGTCATCGTTGTAGCCTGAACTTCCCGCATCGCCAAGGAATGCGAACTTTCTGCCATCCTTGAAGACAACACCGTAGAACTGCGGCACCTGATTGGAGTCCTTGTGGATCGTAACCTTACCGTTCACACTGTAGTTCACGCGGATCGAGATTGGCGAAAGTTCGATATCATCCACGGTAAAAGGCGTACCATATACACTTTTTGCAACGGAAATCTTCTTGGCGGTGCTGACATCCGGAAGCTTGATCTCAAAGTCCCATTCACCGGACTTGCCCAATGTGAATCGCGTTTTCTTAAGTGTTCCAAGATCTTTGAAGTTACAGTAGATGGTCTGTCCGAGAAGGCTTTCCCCCTGATCCGCCACACCAATACTCGCAACGTATTCAAGATTGCCGTCCTCATCCACATAGTGCGAGATGATCTGCCCCTGTTCATCCTCCTTGAGGCTGCTTCCATCCTCATAGACCGGATTGCCGTTCTCGTCGCTGACAATGCCGTCATAGAATTTGCCGTATGCCTGCGCGTTCGTCGCTTTCTTGACATCCTTTAGTCCCATATTCCAGATGTCGAAGCCCGGCTCATCGCCCTCCGCAAGATCATATCCTTTCACCGAAAAGGCGATATGTGCAAAGTTTTCGTCCACGATGATCGTCTCCGGAGTGATCGTAATGCCGTTGTCCGTTACGGCAAGTTTGCTGTAATCCTTCTGCTCTTTTGACACAACCGCTGCACCTTTGTCGGTCAGCTCCTTCTGCTGCGTGTCAGTCGCCTGCACGGTTCCCTGCATGCCGCGGCTCCACACATGATGCACGGCTGCCCCCGCGGTCACGCTTCCTGCCACAATAATACATGTGCAAGCTGCGACCGCTGCCGGATTTCTCCAAAAAGTATGTTTTCGATTCTCTGTCTGATTGTTTTTCTTCATAGTACTTCTGCCCTCCGTCTGAATTCCGGCAAAAGCCTCGTCTGCTTTCTGCAATACAATCTCCGGTACTTTTATATCGTCCTGAAAAATATTGGAATTCTTCTTCATCACGCTACTCCTTCCTGTAATAGACTGCCAGTTTTTCCCTGCCGCGCGCCAGCCTTGTCTGAATCGTGCTCGCCGAGACGTGCAGCAATTCTGCGATCTCTTTCGTTTTCCATCCCTGCCCATAATGAAGCAGCATGGGAATACGGTATATCTCGTCCAGCGCAGCCAACGCTTCTTTCAGTTCCAGATTGTAAGAATCCTCCACCGCCGATGGTTCATATTTCTCCATCGGTGCAAGGTTCTCACGCTTCCGCCTGATGTCATAGCAGTTGTTGATCAGAATTCTTGTCAGCCAGGTTTTGAAATATCGGTTCTCTCTGAGGGTACCGATCCGTTCCCAGCAATCAAGAATCGTCTCTTGGATCGCATCCGCGGCGTCCTCATCATTCATCAGAATGGCGATCGCAACGCGATACATATCTTTCGTCTGCTGCTGCATCAGGGTTGTAAATGCATCCGGATCCCGGTCTTTTGCCTTTCGTATTAAGTTCATCATTTTGTTTTTCTGCATGATATTTCTCCTGCGCGCTGGGATCTTGCCAAAGCAAATCGTTTTCTTTTTGCTTTACACTTATTAGACGGAGGGGCGTGTCAAAAAATCCCATCAAATGAAAAAAGCCTATCCTGCCGCAACAGGATAGACTTTTTATTTAATCTCGAAGACAGCCGATTCATTTTAATTTTTTCGGCACTTTTGTTTTAGTTTTTTCGGCATTTTTATTTTATATTTTTCGGTTGCTCAGCCTTCTTATTCCAGCTTGAACCGACCGACTTCCGTTGCCAGATCTTCTGCGATGCCATTGTTGTCGGAAGCCTCGCTTTGGATATCATTGACGTTACCGGTAAGCTGTACGGAAGACTCGGAAACTCCCGCAATGCCCTTGGCACTCTCTTCCACGGCAATGTTGACCGCGGAGATGGATTCACGGATGCCATCCATCGTGTTGCGAAGTTCTTCCGCAGTCTGAGCGAACTGCTCCATCATTGCACGCATTGCATTCGCATCGGTCGCATAATTTTCACTCGTTGCAACAAGACCTCCAAAGCCTTCCTCTGTGGAATTGCGGACAAATTCGATCATCTGCTGCGATCCCTCTGCCAGTTCATCCACTGCCTGAATGACCTCTGCACTCACCTGACGGATTTTTGCTGCGGCATCCGCAGAATTACCTGCCAGCTTTCCGATCTCATCCGCAACCACCGCAAAGCCGCGTCCTGCTTCCCCTGCGCGTGCCGCTTCAATACTTGCATTCAGTGCAAGAAGATTGGTCTGCTCCGTAATCTCGATAATGTTGGAAGTCAAAACCTCAATCTGTTCCACCGATCTGGACTTTGCAATCTTCTCATTTAAAGAAGTCGCCATCTTCTCGGTCTCAATGTTTGCTTTCTTCTGTCCCTCCGCTGCTGCATCATTCGCCCCGGAAGCACGGCTCTCCATCTCCTGAGAAGAGACTTTTCCGGCATCCGCATTGCCTGCAATATGCTCTACCGATGAATAGATTTCGTCAATTGCCTCCGTAATCTGATTGAGTGAAGAAGTCGTTTCCTCCATCGCCGCACTCATCTCCTGCATCGTTGCCGACACATCAGTAATGCTTTCATCCGCAGAGCTCAGATGATCCACCATTTTGCGAGAAGTAGACATAAGCCGCATGGATCCGGACGAAATTCCGATCATAATTTTGCGGATATACGCTAACAACTCATTCACATTGCCCGCAATCAGTTCCAGCTCATCCCCGCTTCTGACATCCAGTTTCTGAGTCAGATCACCCTCATTATGTACCAGATCATAAATCTTCGCATTTACCTGCATCAGTCCCTTTGTAATCCTGCTAACGATAATCGTCAGAATCAGGATTGCCAGAATCAGACAGATGCCTCCGATCTGTAACGTCTGGGCAACTGCCTTCTGTAATTCTGCTGCAATCGATGACGCATCATAATCGCATCCAAGTATTGCAACAACCTTACCTGCATTGTCCTCAATCGGCTTGTATACCGTAATCAGATCTCCGTCTTCCGTGTGATCGATGTAATCCTGAATGTATTCCTTTCCACCGAACACCGACTCCAGTTCCGCGTATGAATCCGCAAATTCATCACCGACTTTTGCCGCATCCTCGTCCGAATCCACACCATAATACACTTTCTTTCCATCCGTATACAATGTGTATAAAAAAGCAATTCCGCATGCTTTTTGCTTTTTTCTTAGATCTCCTTGCAGATTCTGATAGACCTGCGTACCTTCCGATCCTACCGTCACTTCGGATACCAGATTGGCATCCAGCGAATCCACAACAATCGTTGCCACCATGTCTGCTTCCTCAACCCCCATCCTCACCATGCTTTCCTCAAAACGCGTGTAGGAATTGTATCCCATCAAACCACAGACGAGTACAACGATTATGACCGACGGAATCAGGATCTTCGCGCGGATTGTAAGTCGCCTTGTACGAATTTTGCCTTTGTTCATTTCAACACTTCTCCTTATGCCTACATTGTATGACACAAGTATAACACGTTATCGAACGATGGGCAACGGCGTGTTCCATATTACAATTTTTCCGACCTGATACATTGCATTCTTCGGTACAAGTCAGCAAAAGTCTATCCTGCTCCGACAAGATAGACCTTTCCTCTCTTATTTATTAATAACGTGAATCTACATAAAAGCCTTCTGCCGTTAATTCACTTCTAGTAATCTCACGTCCCCAATGCACGGAGGAATTATAGTTTCCTTCCACAACCGTGACGAAATCCTTTGCCTTTTTCCATACGATCACAGAATGGTAACCACCGATACGAATATGATCTCCGACTTTAATCTTGTCGAAGTCCTTATGCGTGGTTACCTTAGCATTCTTTCCGAATACTTTGTCGCTGACTTCTCCCGCGAAAGCGATACAACCACGACAATAACAGTTGATGGCACTCCAATAGTATTCATTGTTCTCGTTTGTCCAGGACAACCCTTCCGGATATTTCTTCTGTAATGCAGTTATGCGCTTCTGTGCCAGCTTCTGGGTAATCTTCACCTGCACAACGCATTTTACGGTACCAATCTGATCACCGGTCAGTGTGATGGTTGCCTTTCCCGGATTCTTGGCTTTCACCAAGCCCTTCTGGCTTACCGTTGCAACGGACTTATTGTTACTTTTCCACTTGACCGAACCTTTGATTCCTTTGGCAGTGAGCTGATAGGTTTCTCCAATCGTCAGTTTAATCTTGGAATCACTAAGTGCCACATTCTTCCTTGCAGCGGACGCTTCTTTATTCGTCGCTGCGTATACCGGATCCATATTCTGCGGAACTGCGGTGGTTATCATTGCAGCTGCCAGTATCAATGCAATCAATTTCTTCATGTTATATCCCTTTCCACGGACGAACCTTCTTTGTCCAGCCCATCTCATTCCAGTATTTTACGTCCGGTGCGCACCAGCCGAACTTCGACTGTACCATGCGCATCGCATAAAACCATACTTTGGCCTTAAGCCCCGGTTTTGTATTTCCGTAGTGGCTCCGGATCTGCCGTGCAACTTTGTCGACCTGCCGGTCAATTTTGGCGCGCGTCTTATCGGTGACGCCATTCCAGTTGATCGCGCGGACTGCAAATCCCATCTCGTATATTTTCGGCACACCCCAGAAAAACAGACTGTCTGCCATGTCTTTGTTCGTGCTTTTCATTCCGGCACCCGCTGCGGTGGAAATGCATACCGCCTGCTTCGTAAACATCTCTGCTTTCGGCCGGTGTACAAGCCAGCGGTGTCCCTGATGATCCAGAAAATTCTTCATTGGAGCCGACGCATGGTAAACATATACCGGGCTTGTTAATATAATGAGATCCGCTACATCCATCGCCTTTAAAATCGGCTGCTGCGCCTCATAGTGCGGACATTTTTCTGCCGCAACCTCAAAACACTGACTGCAGCCGACACAATAGTCCGAGAAGTCACGCGGCAGGAAAAATTCTGCGATATCGCCGCCGACGCGCTCAGCGAGCATTCTTCCGATATGATAAGTTGAACCTTTATGGTTCTGCCCGTTTATAATTACAATATTCATTTCTTTTTTCCTCATTCTTAATCATAAAACAAGAGAAGCCTGTCTGCTCCTCTTATTTTACAACATTCTAAATTATAATTCTATCTTATATAAACACGATCGTCAGGGTTCCGAAATTCGTCTCACCGCTCACAAGCAGACGATGTGTGCTCGTGCCTTCCATTCGTCCACGCATATTGACGCTTCCGAACGCTTTTTCCACATTGACATCCACATTCCAAGCGCGCGGAACGTAGAGGCTGATCTCACCGAAACTATTATCGATATATACCGATGCACTCTCGCCCTGAATGATCGCATTGTCGAAGTATACGCTGGTTGATCCGAAACTGTTATCCACGCTTACCGTGCACAGATTGTCGGTATTGATATACTTGATCGACTCGCTGAATGTGTTGTCAAAATTGAGATTTTCGCCGTTGCACTGCTCACTGTTGGAACCTGCCATATTGCCATACATATGACCTTCACTCCATGTACGATGCTTTTTCGGCTTAAAGATCATGGAAAGGCCGATGCTGCCGAGAAGCGCGGCGCCGAGTACCGGCCAAGGCGTGAATGCGGAAAGACCGAGCGGAGCCGAAAACAGAATACAAATAAAGGCGATTGGAAACAGGATCTCCCAGAAATTCACATGTCGGATGCCTTCAATCATGATCCATACGCAAAATACTCCAAGGATCACATTAAATACACTAATTCTCGGTAATGACCACACTTTGCTTGCGATCAGATAGACCGCGCCGACAAGAAATAATAATCCCCATAAAATTTTTCCAATGTTTTCACTCATTTTCATTGATGTAACCTCTTTTCCTCTAATTTACTGATTAATGGTTTGTAGTAATATCTTGATACAAATACCTGTTTATGTGTTCCGGCAAACGTGACCGTGCTCGATGCGGTCAGGTTGCGGCTGATGGAATAAATGTGGTTTGTGTTGAGGATCGCCGACTTGGATATCCTCATAAAGAATCCCGGCAGCATCTCCTCCAGCTGGTACAACTTGTATTTTGTCTCATAGATGTCGTCTTTCGTGTGTGCGTGAATGACATCACCCTCCGTCTGGAAGAACAGGATATCGTCCAATTGCAGATAATACTCTGTCGTTCCCTTGTAGAAGACATATTTCTGTCCGGCATTGACCACATCGCTGACGGATTTCTGAATCTGTGCGACCTCATCCGTCAAGCCTCTGCAGCGTATGAGGACTTCGTCCTCCTGCAGACCTTCGTCAATTTCGATTTTGATTTTCATGGTAAACTCCTTAATGACCGAACATTGCTATGCGAGGCATACTTTCATGCAATGTTCGCGATTGCCACCGAGCAATACATGGGGCATTTCCGGTTTAAAACAGTTTCAAAAGATCATCCATATCTGCAGTATACTTTCGATCGATTGCCTTGTTTAATGTGAGTATATGCAAAAGACCGGCTTCTGTAAACAGGTTTCCGATAAGTGGTAAAGATTTGCTGCCAAGTGGTAGAAATTGTCCGTCCTATTGAAATATTCCAACGTAAGTCCTATAATAAAAATCGTTTGTTTACGGAATATCCGAACGCATCAGGAAGCTGACTGTGTGCAGCAGCTATTCTGACATGCTCGCTTTTTCCCGGACGGACAAACTCATTAAGACACCGTATTCTCAATAAGGAGAAACGGAAGTAGGAGGTAAATTTCATATGAGTAACACAGCTACAGCTTCTGTTTCCAGAAGCAAAATCGTCACTATGGCAGAGACTGCTCTGCTCACAGCAATTGTAATTCTGATGGCGTTCACTCCGCTCGGATATTTGCGCATCGGCATTACACAGATCACATTTATCGTCGTACCGGTAGCCGTAGGCGCGGTTCTTCTCGGACCGAAAGCCGGAGCATTCCTCGGATTGGTATTCGGTATATCAAGCCTCATGCAGCCGGAATCGCTCGCCATGTTCGGTATCATCCCATGGCAGACGATCGTTGTCACCATTGTTCCCCGTATTTTGGTCGGACTCGTTCCTGCATTCCTGTTTAAAGGATTAAATAAGGTCAGCAAAAAACGTTCGCTCAACGCAGCGATCTCATGCCTTGTTGCGCCTTTGACCAACACAATTCTGTTTCTCGGATTTATGGCCTTTTTCCTGCGCGACTTCATGATCGCACAGTATCCGGATATCTACGGTGTGTTCGCTGGCAAGGGATTCTGGGCATTCTACGGTGCAATGTTTGTGGGCGTGGCACTCAATATCGTTCTGGAAGCTGCAAGCTGTCTGATCATTGCCACCGCAATCTGTAACGCATTGTGGCACACAGTAAATAAATAAGAGGTTTTCTATGGAAACAAATGAGACAGTATTAAAAGAAATTGATTTCATGCAGATTGGCGGATTCAAAGTCGGACATGCTGAGGATCAGGAAGCCGGAACCGGATGCACGGTTCTGTTGTTTGACAAACAGTCACCTGCCGGCGTGGATGTCCGCGGCGGCGGTCCTGCATCCAGAGAAACTCCACTGTTAAATCCGGTGGCGGACTGCAAGGGGCTTCATGCATTGCTTTTGTCCGGTGGATCCGCCTACGCATTAAACGCAGCGACCGGCGTCATGAACTATCTGGAAGAGCGTGGTATCGGTCTGGCAGTCGGTCCGACCGTCGTGCCGCTCGTCTGCCAGTCGGATATCTTTGATCTCGGATTCGGCCGCGCGGATGTACGCCCGGATGAAGCAATGGCGTACCGCGCCTGCGAAAATGCCTCATACGGCTCCGTGCCGCAGGGCAACTATGGTGTCGGCTGCGGCTGCACCGTCGGCAAACTGATGGGACCGGAGAACTGCATGAAAAGCGGCATCGGCTGCTACGCCGTCCAGATCGGTGAACTGATGGTCGGCGCGATCGTCGCCGTCAATGCTTTGGGCGATGTCTATGATATGCAGACCGGCAGGCTTCTTGCCGGATGCCACAAAGACGGACATCTGGTTTCAAGCGAAGATCTTCTGTACAAACTCGCGGCAGATCAGAAATTATCTAACACAAACACGACCATAGGCGCGATCATCACCAACGCAAAGATGGACAAGACCACGCTGTGCAAAGTCGCATCCATGGCACACAATGGATACGCCCGCACCATCCGCCCTGTGCACACCATGGCAGATGGCGATTCAATCTACGCATGTTCAGTCGGCGAAGTCGCTTCCGATGTCAATGTGGTCGGAACACTCGCGGCCCACGTCATGGGTATGGCGGTCAACAATGCCGTACTTCATGCGGAAAGTATGCTCGGCACGATTGCATGTAGAGATCTGTAAAAGAAAACCGTATGACCGGATCAATTTGATCTCGGTCATACGGTTTTTCTACATAATCAAATTTTCATAATCCTGCATCTCATGATACATTCCTTCCACAATTACACAGTTCTCTTTTATTCGATACACCAAAAGATATCGATGTTTTTCGAATCCGATGCTACGCAATCTCATTACTTTCAGTCGATCACACTTGCAGAATCCAAATGAATTTGCCGCACATTCTAATCGTTTGACTGTTGCATCAAAATCATCCATAACATTTTTGAGTGCTTGAGGATTTTTTTAAACATTGACAATATATTTTAAAATATTATCATACTGCTTTTCAGCTAATTCTGAAAACTGTACATCATACTGCATATTTTTTCCTCATGCTCTCTGATACTGATCTCGCAGATTTCGTTGCTCCCATATCACTTTTACGAATTGATTCCGCAAGTTCTTCTACCAGTTCATCTTCATTTAACCTTTTTAATGTCATGGTCTCATTTTTTTCAGACAGGCGATTCACTAACATGATCACCATCTTATAGTCATCCGCAGATAACCGCTCAATCTTATCTGTTAATTCTGTAATTCCCATATGAAAGTCAACTCCTTCCTCAAGTCCTTTTTCTTTTATTATACGTTCTGTGAGAGTTAAAATCCATAACTATTTATCTCAAATTTATTCCATATAACTCCAATCCTCATAGTGCTTACAGATTCTGCTCATTCGCACTTCTTTGATTTTCTTTGCAACTACGGTTGTATCAAACATATTGTTCCTCCATATTCTGTAAACATGATTTTTTTGGCAAACCGGCTTTCCTGTGACATCATCAGAATAACATGCGCTGTACCGAAATCCTATCAAGCAGCACATTGAAAAAAGCGAACTCAAGCACCTCTTGAGTCCGCTTTCTATCAAGGTCTATGCCTCATTCATTTCCGGCACACCAACTTCATCGACATCGTCAAACTGTACACGGAACACAAACATTCCGATGAAGATACATACGATGGCGATTCCCGCTGCAAAGAAAAGTGAGCTGACCGACACCTTCACCAATACACCAGTCAAAATAAACGATACCACCGGACTTGCAGCCGCGCCACTTGCATTCAACAGAGAAGCCGCTCTGGCAAGATAATCTTCATCCACCTTTTTCATAAACTGCACACTGAGTGTCGCATTAATCCAGCTTACGCTGACTGCCATCACCAACGCAATACAGCCACAATAGATCGACGCGAGCAACAGATTGCCTTTTGCAAAGCCGCCAAATGCCAGCATCGCGTATACAATACCGAAACAGATGCCCAGCACAATGACCAGATTACGCGGACGGATGCGCTCCGACAGATACGGGAACACAACCGTTGAGATCAACATTCCGATCGTAAATACTATTCCGAACACACTCAAAAGCTCACTTCCGACGCCAAATATCTCAACGGTCATCGCCGACTGCAGTGAATTGATCGGAACGCACATCGCGTTGGCAAGGACCGCGAGCAGGCACATGTTCATAACGATTTTTCTCTTCTTCACATAGGAGAAGCCTTCCTTCATATGGCCGAAGTAGGACTTCACATCGGTTGCAACCTTCTGTGGATGTTCCTCCACTTTCACAAATGCCACGATCAGTCCCGACAGGAAGAAAGTCACACTGTCAATAATGATTGCTGCCTGCACACCGAATACAGCAATAATCACACCGGCAGCACCAAGTCCGATTAGCTCGACCACACTGCTTGCCGTGGTATTTAACGAAGTACCAAACGCAAAATATTTCTTATCCAGGATCTTCGGGATGAGCGCCGTACTTGCCGGAAGACAGAATGCTTCAACCGAAGAGATCGTCAGTGTAAAAAGCGCCAGTATCAGAGGATTGATACTGGCTAACATATACATGATTGCAACGAAGACGACGGCTCCTCCACGAATAAAATCCGAAATTACCATGACACGCTTTTTGTGCATGCCCTCCACAAATGCTCCTGCAAACGACTGCAATAATACAGTCGGCAGCTGATTCAGCGCATAGATCAAAGTGGTCTATGCCACGCTTCCCGTTGCCGCATACACGAGCCATGTGAACGCGATCGAGTCAATTGAATCACCGAAGCGGTTGATCAGGTTCGCTACGATGATCTTCATGTACTCCTTCTGACGCAGAATATCGCGATAGCCGACTTTCTCCTGTGTTTCCTGATTGTTCATAACTTAATTTCTCCTCCTGAGTCGAATTTTACAACATGATACTGTCATATTAGTTTTATAAAATATTGCAAGAAATTATTGTCCGTCCTAATATGTCCATTTAAACTGTTTACTATTATTAAATGTAACTCTAAAAATTATATATCCGCCTATCAACCACCCTCCACATATCGCAAGTAAGATTACAAATCGCCATAATGAAACCTGATGATTTACAATCAGTGCAATATAATTTACTCCATACGATAAAGGATTCGTATATATCAGAAAATGAGGAATTTGTATAATGCTACCTGACAAAAACAGAAATAAATAACCAATTATATTAACGAACGATGCGACTTTAGTAAAGATCATTGTCATCGCAGTCAAAACAAAAGATAATCCCATGATTCCCATGCATACTACAATTATCACATAAATATATTCAATTTGAAATAATCCCGCAACATTTAGATAAAATTTTGCGATAACCGCTGTGATTATAGCTTTAATAAAATTAATCACAAACCAAACTGCTGTTTTTGCACAAATAATTGAAGCAATTGAACATGGCTTTATCATTAAATTTTGTAAAGTTCCCAATTGTTTTTCCGTTGATATACATATAGATGCCTCTGAGGCTATTCCATTTACCAATATCCACAAAACATATCCTATTACCTTTTCGGATTTATTCCCTTCTGTGTTCATCACGATTAAAAGTAATAAAATGTCTGTAATTAATCCAACAATATAATCTGGATAATAGCAAATAGCTTCCGTTATTGTCTTTTTAAATTCTGCCTTAATTAGCTTCACTTAATACCTCCAAAATAATTTTTTCTATATCTATTTCATTCTTTTTTATTTCCACAATATCTTTACTAGAGTATCTTTGATATATATCTTGAAATTTTCCCTCAACAGTAACTTGTTTTACTTGGTCTTTTTCTATATAAGAAATCGTATAAACACTGTTTTTGATTTGCTTTTCAACCGAATCAAGTGTTATGACTTTTCCATCTTTTAAAAGTATAATTTTCCCACTTAACTTCTGTACGACCTCCATTTGATGTGTTGTCAATATTACTGCAATTTTTTCTTCCTGCACAACCGTTTTTAAGATTTCAATAACAGCCAGTTTACTTTCAATATCCAATCCTAAAGTTGGCTCATCTAGTAGTAATAATTTGGGAGATGCCATTAGAGCTATAATCAAAGCCAATTTTTGCTGCATGCCTCTTGAATAATTTCCAGCAGCTTTATGTATGTCGGATTGCAATTTAAACTGCTTAATATATTTACTAGCTTTTTCCAGACATCCTTTATCAAGATTCATTAACCCCGCAAAATATTCTATATTTTGCATGCCAGTCAAATAATCGTATATATTGATGCTTGTCTCCAATAACGCCCCTACTTCAGAAAAATATATTCTGTTTTTTAACTTGGCAATATTCTTCCCATTCCACTCTATAATTCCTTGATCAGGTTTTATCATTTTTAAGATGCAATTTATTATTGTAGTCTTTCCTGCACCATTATTTCCTAGTAAACATACAATTTCTCCCTCGTTCACAGAAAAAGAAACCCCTTTTAACACATCCTTATTTTTAAAAGATTTTTTCAGATTTTTTATTTCAAGCATTTATCATCATCCTTATAATTTCATAATTCAACAGAGAAGCCTCGTTGGCAAGGAATATTAGTCCATTTCATTAGAAAAAGCGAACTTTTTCCTGAGTCCGCTTTTTCTCTTTATAATTCCAATTTTCGATTACAGATTCCTTGTATCGCCGGTTTATGCGATGTCGCGATCAGAATGCTCTGCGTCGATGCCACATACTCCAGAATATTGTTTAATACCTGCGCCTCTGTCGCCTCGTCCAATCCGTTAGTCGCCTCATCAAGAATCAGGATTCTTGGTTTTCGGATCAGCACACGCGCCAACGCCAGCCTCTGCTTTTGACCGCCGGACAAATTCCTGCCGGACTCCTGGATTGCATAATCAAGACCATGTTCTCTGGCAAATCCGTCCAACATCACAAGTCGCAATGCCTGTTCGATTTCCGCATCCGCAAACGGATCTCCTAAGACAATATTCTCCCGCAGGGTGCCCTCCAGGATTACCGGCTCCTGAAACTGAATCTTAATCCGGTCAAACCGTTCCTGCTCCGACATCCGACACACATCTGTGCCGTTGATGCCGATACAGCCTTGTGTAACAGGATAAAAGCCACAGATCAGTTTCAGTAAAGTGGTCTTGCCCCTGCCACTTTCTCCGGAAATAAAAATGCGATCTCCCCCCTGATATACCTCGTGAATGCCGTTTAGGATCACTTTATCCTCCGGTTTCCATTGAAACGCGTCAATATCCACGGAAAGCGTAACCACGTCTGTATCCACCGGTGCACAGGACTCCTCTTCCTCATCCGTCAGGTAATCATGGATACGGTCCGCAGCTCCGACCGCTACCTGCGTACCCCGGTAGAAATCCGCCAGATTATTCAGCGGCTCGATCAATTTCTGCGAATATGTATAGAATAACAGGACTGTACCGATCGTAATCATGCCGCGCCACAGAAAGATGCCGCCGAGCAGCACCATGATCACCGGGAAAATAACCGAAATGAAGTTATTGACACCGTATGCAAGGACATCAAGCCGGACCAGGCGCTTCGCTGAATCGAACTGTCTGCCCCATACATGCTCATGAAACCGTTTCATAAAGAATGCTTTTTCGTTGAGTGTCTTGATCTCCAATACAGCCTTCACATCCTCGGTCAGATGTTGATTTACCTCTGCGATATTCTGCGAATAGTCCTTATAGGTATCACGCATCGAACCATTGATCCGATTTACCACAACAAAGTAGGCAACGCCGATCACCAACGCGATTCCACCCATTAACGCGTTTTTCCAGATGAGCACACCGAGAATCACGATGATCTGCATACTGTTCAGAAAAAACATTAAAATACTGATTCCGGCAGTTTCCGCGATCAACGATCCATCGTTCATGACTGCCGATACGATTTCTCCGGTTGTGTGCTCGTCATAAAAGATTGCTTTCTTCATAAGCAACTTTCGGTACATCATGGTCTGCATCTGATTCATCAGCATATACCGAAACGTATGCCACATCCGATTCTGCACAATTCCCATGAGCAGCGCCGCAATTCCGATCACCAGAATACGCACGAAGGATTTCCAGATTGTCGCAAGCGTTGCCCCCGCCGTAATCATATCCACAAATTCCTGTATCTGATACACAAAATATAAGTTCAAAAGAACTGCGATCACGCAGACCACGAACAGCGCCACCTGCCGCTTTCTGTAATTGCGAAATAATTTTACTAATTGCCAGTATTTTGTCGATGCCATCCAAATACACTACTCCGATTTAATTATACCAATTTCCTTCATTTGCTCAATCAATATATCATACTCTCGCTGATTAGATATATTATTATCCTTCAAATATATGTTTACAACCGAATCATCAAATGCTTTTTGCCGAATCAAAAAAGAAAGTAAATCCAAAACATTCTGATTTATTTCAACCTTAATGTCTAAGGCGGGAAACGATACCATAAACATATTTTCTTCTTTAGGAGCCACTCTCATTGGCTTACAAATTCGATACATTTTCAATTTTCTCCTTCATTCGTTTGCATAAACTAATAACTCCTGTTGGTTTTTGTGCAGGACAAGGGCAGCAAAACTCTCCTAAATATTGACAATCATTGCACGGATACAACGTTCCATAATTTTTTTCATTTTCGAAATACCTATAAATTTCTTCAAATCCTGGTTGATCTGCTACATTCCAAAACTCATTTTTAACTAAATTAATATCTTCTTTATCATTCAAATCGTTTATTCTATCTTTATATCTATCACAAGGATATAGTTCTCCTTTGTTATTTAAATAAAAGAATTTATCTCCTGCCCCACACAAACTATATGTTTGCGGAAATTCTTTTTTTAAAACTCGATTGACATATTCTTTTGTCAAAGGCATTGCAAATTTAGGTGAAATTTCAATTTTATCCTTATATTTTGCATAACTATCTGCAATAGTTTCAATTAAGGTCAACACTTCATTTTCACTTGGTACTATACTTAAATTAGCCCCATTCCCCTCCTGTATAAATTGTAACAACACAATTTCGTCAACCCCCATTTTCTGGCAAAAAGAAATCATTCGAGGAATGTAACTAATATTATTTTTACTTACAACTGTGTTAACTGTCACTTTAAGATCATTACGTCCCAGCTTTTGTCTATTAGCGACTAAATGCCTAATATTTTCTGTGGTAACCTCAAAAACTCTTTTTCCACGAATTTGATCATTTATTTGTGCAGTTGGTCCCTCAAGACTACAAACAACATTTTTTATAGCCTTATTGTTCACAATCGCGTCCAAATAGTCTACATCTTTTAACTTAAGTCCATTTGTATTAAACCCAAAGTTGAGATTCTCATCTTCAAAGGCTTTTATAATTTTCAAAAAATCTAGACGTGCCGTCGGCTCCCCACCTAACAAATGTACATACGAAACTCCAGCAGCCTTCAATTTTTTAATAATATCTAAAACCTGTATTGTGTCTAACTCGTCCTCCGTCATTCCTAATAACTGTCCATTAATACAATGTGCACAGTTCAAATTACATTTATATGTAATATCCCATTTGACATTTAAATTCATTTTTCCTCCTTTGTTTATGGCGAGAAATGACTTCTCGCCATTTGTTATCAATTAACGAATCACTGTACACGAATAACAGCAGTTTCCTAATGAAGCTGTTTTCTCATTTGTTTTGATAACTTTAAAAACAATTTCCTTTTTCATGAATTTTCTCCTTCCTAATAATTTATAAAAACTTTTTTATAGTTTTTACCCTTTTAACTTTAGTTCCAAACCTGGTGAATATGTTGATATCCATATATAGGCTCCATTTTTCCTGCATCTAAGATTATTCAGCCATTTACCATTATGAAATATTTTTGATATGCTACTCAAAAGTTGTATGTTCGAATTGTACATCCATATATCATTTATCTTTGCAATATACTTTCCATTTTCAATTATGTATGCCTTATCAACATGTATGTAAATTTTATCAAAATCTCTATATGCATCATCGCTTTTCACAATATATAGTCCATACTTAGTAGTGGTTATTGTCTTTCCTAAGTCTTCATTTCCATCTCCAATTATAAGGTTTCGCATTCTAATCTGAGGCGTAAAGTTATCCATACTACTTCTCAAAACTCCACATATTGCATAATTTTTATTTCTATTTGCAGAGCATTTGTCCGACATAATTACTTTTAAAACTCCCTCTTGTATTATTTGCACCGATTGAGCTTTCGTCCCCTCTTCGTCATAAAATATGCTAGTCTCTAATTCGCTTGAATTCGGGATATCTATAATATTTAATTCTTTAGTACTAACTCTTTGATCAATCCGTAATTTAGTCGTCTCAGCCATTTGATACACATCAGCCTCCGCAAGATGTCCAACCGCTTCATGCAATAATTGTGCAGCTACATTTGGTTCAACAATACATGTTACTGTTTCTCCTACTAATTTTTCAGAATTGTACGTAGGATACTTTTCCCAAATTTTATACTTATTTACCAATTCTTGGATTTCTTGACATAACCTCGATTTTGATGGTGTTTTGTTATAACATAAAGTACCTATATTGCACACCCCCTCCATTATATCAATAACCAAATTTGTAATTCGTCTATTTTCAACAACTTTATTAAAGAAATAAATATCCTCTTTGTATAATTCAAATTCCAATTTAAAACAAAATTTTTTCTTCCTCCATTGTTGTTCTAAAATTAATAGATTTTGTATGATATATTCTAAATCAAGATTAACTTTTTCCTTATATTCGTCTTTTCCTTTATATGTTATATCAACTTTATCGATGCCTTTAATAAATTTTATCCAATCTATAATTTTTTCTTTTTCAGCATCATCCAACCTATATATACGTTGGAAATCATTATCATTGAAATAGAAGTCGCAAACAGATTTTTTTTCTTGCTTTGTACAATTTTTCTTTCCTTGTTTTATCTGTATAAGTAATTTCGTATCTTGATACCACTTTACGTATTCTTGGTTACTTAATAATTGACAAACTTCCTTCATTTTTATTCCCACATATTTTGATTTTCTGTATGAATCAATTATAACTTCCTTTAATACTAACTCCAATTGCATAAATGGAACTTTTAAAGTTTCCATTTATGTATAGTTTTCTTGTATTTTTCTATCGTTTCTTGATTTTCCTCTTAAAAATTTGTAAGATAAAAGATATCGTATTTATCATAAAGGGAGTATCATTATGAGTGTAAGAAACGCTGGTAAGGCAATACGTGAAGCAAGAATCAAAGCAGGTCTCACACAAGAAAAATTGTCAGATGGAATCTGTTCTACTCTATCACTTTCAAGAATTGAAAATTGTACCGCCGGAGTAAGTCCGTCTACTTTTCATGCCTTAATGTCACGTGCCGGTGCCGAATGTGAAGCATTTCCGACTTTCGCAAGTCGCACCGATTTTGACTGTTTTTATACACTAAAGAGAGCTCGTTTTTATCTCGAAGCATGGCAATTCGAAGATGCTTACCATCAGCTTATGTCTGTACAGGATATGAACTGGGCTGATAATCGTTTTTATTATCAGGAATGGTTACTTCTCCAATACCGTATTCAATTTCATAATCACTCTCAGGAACATGAATATCTCTACGATTTGCTAACAGAAGCATTCTTGATTTCCTATCCGGAATTTAATATCGATATGATTAATTCCCTGCTCCTGTCTACTGTGGAGTTGGAAATTCTGATTGGGCTTGCGCAGGAATGTTATTATCTTGGACAAACAGATCGTTGCGGCTATCTCTGCGCCCAAATCGAAAGTTATCTTCAAAACATTCAATTTACTACATTGGAAAAGGAACATTTTCTTGCACAGAATGCGATTGTATATACAAAGTATTTACTAGCACAGAAAGATTATGTGAAAGCACTTGAAGTAGCTGACAAAAACCGTCATCAAATGGTAATAAATAATGATTCCCCATTTCTTTATGAACTAACATTTTTAACCGGACTCTGTTATTACCATAATTCAGATATTGAGAAATTTTATTCTCTTTTTCTTGCATCGTTCTATGCAAGCCATGCTATAAATAGCTGTTACGCTACTACTATAATTCAATATGTGAAAGAAGTTTTACACTATCCATTACATACCGATATTTTATCCTTTAACCAGATTCCTTATGGTTTCTACCCTGTAAATCTAATTGAAAATGTTTCATTACTGCATGATGGAATCTATGATACAGACTCCTTTTCGATTATATATATCGGCGATATTATTCGAGAACTCCGAATGGAGCAAAAATTATCTCAACAAACTCTTTGCCAGGGGCTTTGCAGCAAATCGAAGCTATCAAAAATTGAAAATAATTACCTACAACCAAATATCTCTCTTGCTGAAGCTTTGTTACAAAGACTCGGTCTTTGTGAACGAGTTTTTACATTTTGGGGAACCAAACAGGAAAACGACTTTCACGAAATAAAATTTAAATTAATACAAAATTGGAGACCTGAAGCTAAACATGCAATTAATGATTTTGATGTGTTAATCTCATGCGTAGACAAGAAAAATCCAATCCAATTACAATACTGTTTGTACGAAAAAGCACTCATTGAAAAAAATCCTGATATTCGTATAATCTTATTAGTTGATGCGTTACGAATTACACTTCCGGATTTTAGTTTTTCACACATTAATGATTATCGATATTCCTGGGTTGAGTTTTCACTAATAAATAGTATTTGCTGGGCTTATAGTAATTCAAATTCTCCTTATTTAGGAATCAGATACTATTATTTTGTTCTTGAATATATTCAACATAGTAATACTGATATTTTGTTACAGGATACACTTTTTCCTGTTACGATTGCTTTTTTTACAAATGCTTTATATTCTGCAAATAACTATGATGAATTATTGGATTTAATTAAAGACTATGAAGCGCCTTATATGAAACAGGCGCTTCCAAATCTTGGAATATCATTCTTTTACTACTGTCAATCTTTGGGGGAATGTGATTCAAAGCACAAAGCTATTAGATATGCTAATTATGCATGTGCGCTTAATGAATTATTAGAATTACAAAAAAATTCTTATCTTTTAAAGAAATATTTATATGATGACTTTGGCATCACTTTAAATTAACGTCTTTCGCCAATATTCCATTCTGCCATTCCACATGTTGCAACCCCGGAATCCTGTGTTACTGCCCACGGAGCGGTGAACAGGATTCCACAGGCTAACATAAGTGCTGTAATTCTTCTTACTACATTTTTTCTTTTGTTTTTCATTTTTCTCTACTCCTATCGTGTAAACTTTATTTACTTTGTAGTATAGGCGCATTTTTTCAAAAAACAATCTAAGCAAATGGAAACTTCAAAGTTTCCATTTATGTATACCTTTCTATATACTACCACTTCGTGCTCAATACCTCTCCCTTAAGGTATAAATTTCCTCGCACTTCCTCCTTAATCGGTTCCAACTGTTGCTGGTTGACCAGGTATGAGATGTTTTGTCGCGTACATTCCAACAGGTTACTGCTTTCCGTTGTATCCAGCACATTTTTACGTACAAACGCTTTGAAATCCTTTAGTTTTAACGGAATGACAACACCTGCTTCATACAAAATCCCTGCCGGTATATCGATGGAATCATTGAAAGTGACATAATATCCGCCGACTCCGATTTTGGCGGATTGGTACACCGCTTCATGCTTAAGAACTTTCTCAATATCCTCCACACCGGTCAATTTTGCAAGTTCCATCTTTCGAACTGTCTGATCTGCAAAAAAGCAAAGCAGTGCATGCTCATCCATTGGCACACACTCTACCAGATTATGTTTCATGCGGCGGTCCTCTCCTTTCTCTATTTGACGCACGTCAAATATTATTCTATAACGTAAAAAGCGAACTCAAATATAAATCCGCCGTAGGTAATTCCCACGACGGACTTTTTTATGTTATAAATTTTCCTGGATTACAGACCATGCCACAAGCAGCCGTTCCAGCGAATACCCTGTATTGATATTTTATGTTATAATCCCATTATTTGACGTGCGTCAAACACGTATCCGCATTTACTTTGTCGTATCGATATGCAACCCTTGCGCAATATTGAGGCTATCAAGTATCTTCGTGGCTTCATCCGCCGCAAAGTTACCGTACATTCCGATTGACAGTTGCTCATGCTCGGTGTAGACATCCGCAGTCGTGTAAATCTTGCCACTTTTTCCCTTCCTGCTTGTCATGTAGACTTCCACGCCGTCCTTCGTCGTATAGTAACTGATGTTAATATTGCCGGAATAAAGCTCATATGGATCTTCGTTCGGCGAAGTCTGATCTGATATCAGCGCAACGCTCACAAAATTCTCATCCGCATCGCAAAATCCTGAGAAAAAGCGTGACTGCAGGCAATCTTTTTTGCTGTCATCCGTATAGTAGAAGTCGCAGCCATACTCTCCGGCGAGGCGTGGATAATTTTCCTCGATATAGCCGACATCCAGCGTAATGTTCCAATCCGCAAAAGCATCACTCAGATGATCATAATCGTAGGCTTCATAATAATTGGTTTTGCCGCCGCCCATGTCTTCTGTCCCAAAAAGTTTTCGATTCCACATATCGGTTGCTTTGCCCTGTTCAATCGTATATTCCTGATCCGAACCAGCGTCAGTCAGGATATCAACCAGTGATTTCGGTGTAAGATCAGCAAATACTTCTTCATCAAAATCTGCGTCCATATATGAAATATTCGACTGCCACGGCTTGATATCGTGATCTTCTTCCAGTTCCTCAACGCGCGTGTAGCCTTTCATATGAAGCTGCTTCACGAGCACGGTTGCCCCGTACACCGTTGTTCCTGCCAAAAGCACAACGATAGCTGCGGCTGCTACGCTTTTTGCCACAAAACGCCCGCGGACGACTTTGTGCTCCCGAAAGTTCTTCGCATCCTGAATGTAGTTCTCATCAATGTCGGACATCACATCGAACAATTTCTTCTCGTCCATCATAATAATCCCTCCTCTTCTAAATACACTCTTAATTTCTTTCTGAGGCGGAACAAGATGGATTTGATCCTGCTTTCACTGGCATGCGCCGCTTTCGCGATGTCGCGCACCGGATCCAGATACCAGTACCTGCAGACGAACACATTCCGGTCAAAAGCGGAAAGTGTTTTAAGAAACGCATTGATGGCTGCCGCCAATTCACGTCCCTCGATTTCGCGCTCCACATTTGTAGAGTGCGCGATACAATTCTGCAGTTCCTCGAGTACCAGTTCTGTCTCACGTCCCCCGCGCTGCTTTCGCGTCCGCGTGCGCATGCGGTCGATCGATGCGTTGCGCGTGATTCTGCCGAGATATGCAGCAAGATGTTGTGGTCGCTGTGGTGGAATCGTATTCCACGCTTTCAGCCATGTGTCGTTGACACATTCCTTGGCATCCTCCTCATCCCCAAGGATAGCACGCGCGATGTGCATGCAATACGCGTTGTATTTACCGCTCGTCTCGGTGATTGCCTGTTGCGCCCGATCGTAATATAAGTTGATAATTTCGTGATCTTCCATCTTTATCCCTCTTGTAGCTACATTCTTTATTGCCTTCACTTATATACACGACAACGGGATCGGATCGGTTGCATGTTGGAAAACTTCTACTCATCACTCTGGCGAATGCGCTCGACCACACTTCCCTTCTTACACAGCACGTTCAGTAAAATAAGCGGTGCACCGACACAGATAACCAGAAGTGCCAGAACAACCACACAGATTGGACCTATCGGGAGGAAAAACGGCACATTCATATAGTTCATGGATTGATACAGTCCCCACGTAACCGGCAGCCCGACCACAATGGTAACGAGGATTGCACCAAATGCATAAATACTTCCCTCCCTCATGAGCATATGATTCATCTGCTTTCGCGTCATTCCGATGCTCTCTAGAATGGCAAGCTCCTTCCTGCGGTTTGCAATATTACCGATGATCGTATTGATATAATTCATGACACCAATGATGGCGAGAATCAGCGAAATTCCTATTCCGACACCGGTCATATTTCCCTGCGCCGCTTTCAGTTCCTTCATTGATTCGATCTTGGACTCCATCTTCAAGCACTTGGCATCCTTCGAATCCGCAACGATCTGTTCCACACGCCTCTGCGTTGCCGCATCATATGCCCTGTCATAATACACGCAGGCTTTATAGGTATAAGTATCCAGATGCAATGCCGCAAGCGCATCCTGACTGATAATGATCGTCGGCGGATACCCTGCGATTGGTCCGGTCATCGTAGAATCGTCCGTAACACCTGCAATCTCAAAGGAAAAAGCATGATCCTCATTTCCAAGTTCCGCCGCATGCAACGTTTTTCCCACCAGCTCCCGATCTTCAAACGACAAACCATCCCGATAGATCACGCAGATTTTTCCCTGTTGAAACGCTTTTGCATCAATCGGCTGCTCCAGTGATTCATTTAAAATCTCAAAATTTTTCTCGTCGATTCCGACCAGAACCGTTCCGAAATTCTCCGGATGCTTCTGATATTCCTTCTTCTCATCCTCATAGGAAATCTCCATCCACATCTCATAAAACTCACGCATCCACTTATCTGCAAACTCCGGCTCCCACGGAATCATCGCCTGTGCCGTCGTGACCGTATGTACCTCCTGCACACCGTCCGTATTGGCAATCTTTTGCAAGAAAACATCGTCCATGACCTCTTTCCACTTCGCACCGTCCTTTGACAAAAGGCGATTGCTGATCTCCATATCATCGTTCCATGCACTCGATACGATCGTGCGCGGTCCCTGACTTCGAAGCAGCGTGATCACGCACACAAACACGGACAGCCCCACCGCAAGCGAGAGAATGCTGATAAGTGTTTTCTTCTTCTCCGCAAACACTTTCCGTGCGCCCATATGTCCTATCACATTTCCCTTCTCACGAGTGAGATGTGTTTTTCCGTGAGGCATTATTTCTGTCGAATAACGATTCGCCTCAATCGGCGAGACTGTGACTGCAATCTTTGCCGGTTTCCGGCTTCCGATATAGATCGTTGCCGCAACAAGAAGCACCGTCAGCACAAAGATTGCCGGATGAAATACCACCTGCACCTGATCCCGGATCCCAAACGCTTTCACAAGTGACGGAATCACAAAAAACGAGATGCTGCATCCACCTGCGATTCCAAGAACCATTCCGCTCACGCCCACGATCAACATCTGACGATAGATCAGTCGGTAGATCTGCCGTCCCGTCATTCCGACCGTCTGCAGCAGACCATAGTAGCGGATATTTCCAGTGACCGACAAATACATGATGTTATAAATCAACAGGTACGCGCACACACAGGTGACGAGGAGCAACGCCAGAAGCCCTAGATAAAGCGGAACCGAATTTCCAAGCTCCGTCATAAAGAAAATTCTCTGCCTTTTGGAGAGATTCATCGACGTGATAAACGTATTCTGTTGCTCAGTAGTCATAATCTTTTGTCTGAAATTCATCATAATGCGCCCGGAGCTGACGCTGTCTATGCTCCAGCCGGATGCATCATAAAACGCCTTGGATACGTAGAATGTATTCTTCGTTCCGTACCCGTCCCAGATGCCACATATCGTAAAATCCAGATCCTGCTGCACGCCCTGCGGATTCGTCCACTTCACCCGGAACGAATCACCGATTCCATAATCGCCGAGCCCGCATTCTTTGAGTGCCTTTGGGGTGACCATCACCTCATTCTTTTTGGTCGGATAACGTCCCTTCACATATTTCCTTGCCGGAGCCTGCATTTTGTCCCAAAACGTGTCATCCACCCACGCAAGCGACGTGTCCGCCATATCATTCTTCTCGGAACCATCGATAAATCCTGCGATTGCAAGCACACCGACCTCCGTAATGTCTGCGTTGTCTCTCAGCTTCTCCATCTGCTCGTCCGTAGCTCCATACATGATGGCATCAAACTCGGCTCCGTTTAACCTGAGATTCTGGATTTTCCACATCTTAAAATAGGTTACCCCAACCGTCAGCACGGAAAAAAGCATGAATGCCGATAACAGAATTGCCAGAAAAATCACCAGATACCTTCGGCGGTTGTGCTTTAGCGATGCCCTGGCAAGATTCTTTATGACCGCCTGATTATTATTAGTCAGCATCACGATCACCCGCTTCCTGATCTATATTGCCGGATATGATGCGACCATCCTCGATCCGCACAATGCGATCCGCCATCTGTGCAATGTCCTGATCGTGTGTAATCAGAATGATCGTCTGCGCATATCGTTTCGCCACAACCTTGAGCAGTCCCATCACCTCATGGCTCGTCATCGAATCCAGATTTCCGGTCGGTTCATCCGCAAGTATGATTTGAGGCTTTGCCGCAAGCGCCCGCGCGATCGCAACACGCTGCTGCTGGCCGCCGGACAATGTGCCGGGAAGTGCCGCTTTCTTATCTTCAAGCTGCAATAATTGTATAATCTCTTCCACAAAATCACGATCCACACGCTTGCCATCCAATTTGACTGGAAGAACGATATTCTCATACACATTCAGATCCTGCACAAGATTGTAGCTTTGAAAAATGAATCCCACCTTTCTCCGCCGAAAAATTGTCAGTTCCTCCCGGTTCATCCCGGCAATATTCCTGCCTGCGATACAGACCTCTCCGCTTGTCGGCACATCAAGTCCTCCAAGCATATGTAAAAGTGTGCTTTTACCACTTCCCGATTTGCCGATGATTGCAACAAATTCCTGCTCTCGTACACGGAAATTGACATCATCGAGCGCCTTCACCGTATTGTCACCGAGCTTGTAATATTTCTTTAATGCCCGTGTTTCTACCATCCAGTTTTCCACTGTTCTTCCTCCTTGATCTCTTATGTTTGTATTTAACATAACGATCAATGATCACAAACCAGTCACAGCAGCGATCACAGTTCTGTGATATTCGCATTCTGCAGATGCAGCCGGAACGTTGCCCCCTCACCCGGTTGCGATACAACATCCACATAGCCGTCCTGCGCTTCTATGATTTTTCGGGTAAGATACAGTCCGATTCCGATGCCCGGCTGCTCATGCACTTCCGGTTCTCTGTAAAAACGCCCGAAAATCTGTGCCTGTCTCTCCGGTGCAATCCCTCTTCCGTTATCCGTAATCTCAATCACGGTAAACATCTCCTGCCTGCGCACGGTCACATTGATCCTGCCTCCCTCATCGGTATATTTGACAGCATTCTCTAAGACGTTTCCAATCGCCTCCATCGTCCACCTGGCATCATGCATGGTGGCAAGCTGTGCCGGCCCGTCCACAGAAATCTGCTGCTTTTTCTTTGCGGCTGCCACCACATTTTCCGCCACCGCTTTCCGGATTGTCTCCATCAGATCCTGTGGCATTTTCTTAATCTGTATCATACCGCTCTCCATCCGCGACAGCTTGATCATACTTTCCATCAAAAACTGCAGCCTCTCCGTCTGATGTTCCAGACTGCGAAGCGCCTGCATTCCCTCCTCAGACTGCACTTCCTCCGCCAGCAGATCCAGATAGATTCTCTGGTTCGCGATCGGTATGCGGCTTTGATGCGAGATGTCAGAAATCAGACTTTGTAGCTGTTCCCGCTCCTTTTTATTCTTCTGCTCACGCAGCGCAAAAATATGGTTTGTGCGCAAAAGCTTCTCCTGCAGCTTCGCAAAAAGTGAATCCTCAAGCACTTCCACTTCAGCATGTCCCGCTATCACCGCATCCAGACTTTGTTCCATCTCTGCTGCAAATTGATCTACTTCTCTTCGCAACCTGCGATAACGCATCCCCATAACAAAGGCGACAACCGTCATCACAAATATGATCATCCATTTCCAATCCATTGATATCCCATCCCATAAACATTCGCAATATATTTGTGTTCCGCATCCTCAATCTTGCTGCGCAGCCGCCCGATATTGACTGCAAGCGCATGCTTGTCCACGATCTGATTGCCATTCTCCCACAACGCGTCCAGAAGCATATCGTACGTCAGGAGCTGCTTTCTTGCATGCAGAAACGCAGACAGAATGCAGAACTCCGTCGGTGTGACAGCACACAACTGTTGTCGGATTCTTACCTTCCCTTGCGCCAACGAAACCGTCAGATAGCCGTCCTCATAATCCTGCGTCTCACTATTGGATGTCTGTCTTAAGATGACAGCAATCTTCTTTAACAATATTTTGATGGAAAAAGGCTTCGTCACATAATCCACCGCACCAAGTTCATACCCTTTTAACGCATCTTCTTCCAGATCCCGCGCTGTCAGGAACACGACGGGATACGCTTTCTTCTCCCGATTCATCCATTCCAGCACCGCGAAACCATCTCCATCCGGCAGGTTGACATCCAGCAATACAAGATGCACTGATTCCTCGCAAAGTATCCGCTTCGCCTCCTCCACAGAATATGCTACGCATGTCTCATAGTGCGCCTTTTCCAGCTGCCAGGCAATTCCGCGATTCAATTCCCAGTCATCTTCCACGATCAGTATTCTCCCCATCTTATTTCCACAACCCTTCCCCGTTTCTTTTCTACATCTTACCACACAATGTGAAGCTCAATTATCACAATTCTGTGCTTTTATTTGGAATTTGTTTAGAATTTGTTTCCATTTTTTAGAAAGTCTTCAGCACCTTGTCACAACCCGTTCACATTCCGTTGCTATGATAGAACCATCAAAAGGAGCTGTTGTGTTTTAGCCAATGGGGGTTGGGGTGCTGTCAGTTCCGACTAAAAATAATTCGCGAAAGCGATTCAAATATAAATCCGCCGTAGATAATTCCCACGACGGACTTTTTTTGTCATAAATTTTCCCGGATTACAGACCATGCTGCAAGCAGCCGTTCCAGCGAATACCCTGCATTGGCAGGACTGGTCGAGGGCAGCTTGTGCGCTGCAATTTTGTTTACCGGCTCAATATATTTACCGTACAGTTCATGGGCTTTGCCACCGTTTGTGTAGATAGCCCGGATATCAGCGGTATTTAAAATGCATGCGAGATCATTCGGCACAACATCACGGATACTCGCGTCCGATGATCCTTCGATCTCACAGCTTTGGATCACATCCCATACCGCGATATGATGCGAAAGCAGCATTGCTTTCTTCTCCTCGATCGACTGCGGAACATCGCATCCAAGTACGCCCGCAAGCACTTTCCAGAATCGATTCTGCTTGTGCCCGTAGAAAAACTGCTGCTCGCGTGACTTCACGGACGGGAAGCTGCCAAGGATTAAAATCTGTGATTGTTCATTGTATACCGGATCAATCGTGTGTTTCATCTAATCATCTCTTTCCAAAGTTTTGATTGAACATATGTTCTATATATGTTAGAATTTTATTGTATAATCGAATAGGGAGCAGGATGTGATTTTCCGATTGTTAGATGCCCTCTAGTATTACGAAAGTGGGTGATGCCCTATGAACACAATGGAAGTGCTTACTCTATTGCTAGTAGTTTTCGCGGCTCTGTCTTACATAGATAATCATAGTAACAAAAAGAAATAGCATCCTCTACCGTCCAAAGTTTAGGATGCTATTCTTTATTTAGCTTAATTTACCGAGGGCAAATCGGAGTCATATCCGATTCACTTCCTAAGTAGATTATACATGAGGGTACTTGGATTTTCAAGTACCCTTTTACGATCAAAATTATAAACCATTTTACCATAGAATTTATCCCCTGTATTGATATTTTATGTTATAATGAGATAACTATTACAGTTAAAATATGCTATGCTAGAATCTCCCAAACAAAAATTTCGAGCGTACATAAATGTATTTGGAGGATACTTATGATGAAATACGAATTTACAGACGACTGTCTGACCCATATTGATGAAATTGATGCGGAGCACCGCCGCTTGTTCCAGATGCTCAACGAGGCGATTATGTTGGCAAATGAGACGAACGATGTCGCACCGATCGCGAACAATCTTGTTGCAGGACTCAAAGATTATGCTGCAACGCATTTTGCACATGAAGAAGCCTACATGGAGCGCACGAACGATCCTGAGCTTTCGCTTCAGAAATCCCAGCATGCCGCTTTCACGACAAAGGTAAATACCTTTGCATTAGACACATCTTCCGAAGATGCTGCGCGTGCTTCTCTCCATGAGCTTTTGAATTATCTGGGACATTGGCTTTTAAATCATATTTTATGTAGCGATACGATGATTGGCAAAATGCCACCTGTCGAAGCCAAGACAAATGATCCGTTTGCTTTCACAGATGCATTCAAGACTGGAATCGATTTGGTTGATAATGAGCACAAACGCCTTTTTGAAATTATCCGCGATACAAACGATCTCATCCATGAAGAGCTTCTGTATGACAAATATGACGAGATTATGCGGCTTCTCACGGAGCTTCGCGAATACACCGAATTCCATTTTGGTGATGAGGAGGCTTTAATGGAACGCATCCATTATCCGGAGATTGCAGCACAGAAACGCGCACATTCTGCGTTTGTGGCACGTCTTGTCGAGATTGATCTGTCTGAGCTTGAGAGTCTGGATGACAACCAGCAGGACTATCTGCTTGAATTGATTGATTTTCTGCTCAGCTGGCTGACCAACCATATTCTGGCATGTGACAAAAAAATCGGAGTATACATTCGCGAGAACAACATAAACGAATAAACCGGAACGCAACAAAGGATTCGGATGCTGATGCACCCGAATCCTTTGTTTATGCACAGATATACTAGTATAGCGTTTTTAAATTAACTAAACCATATTACTTGCCTATTTTCCCGATAGCACATGCCAAAAATCCTCAGCGTAGCCCGCTACGCCTACGTTTTTTGACATGCACTTTCTGAAAAATATTCTGCGTAAATGGTTCAGTTATTTAGAAAACGCTATACTAGCGGAGCAGCGACATCGCCATCCTCCGGTAAGTGTGGCGTTTTCCGCGGATTGCAACACTATATGCAGTGATGTTATCCGGAATCGCCATACCCATGTAGCCGCTGTCACCGATATGATGGATATCGGCTCCCGCCATCTTGCACATGAGCGCGATCTCGCGGATCGTCGCCTCATCCGCGCCTTCCTGCGAGGTTCCGATCGTCGTCATGGCAAGTGCGCCTTTGGCATGTGCACGCGCGATCAGCTTATGCGCATATTCCATCGTGATCCCCGGAACGGTTCCCGGTGCCGGAAGCAGCAGGATGTCTGCACCCGCATCGATAAATGCGTCCACATCATTTTCCGTCAGAATGTTTTCACCACCCTCGGAGATCACTCCGGCTGCATGCATTTTCCCGGCAGTCAGGATCACGCGATCCCCCACCGCTGCCTTTAACTCGTTAAGTGCATGCACGATCGCATGGTTACTCACGCCAATTCCCGGATTTCCGGTCAAAATGATCATATCAACGCCCATGCCTGCTGCTTTCTTCGCATTCTCCACCGTCGCGCGGCGTCCCTCGGTCAGACTCCACACCGGATCTTTTTCGGCATCTTCGGAGATTGCCGCCGGCTCCAGATTGATGGCAACCATTCTTCCGGTCAGGCGCTTCACTTCACGAATTGCATCCGCCGGATCAACCTCCGGAAGCCCTCCGATCACCGGATGATCCACATCAAAAATGTTGAGCATGATCAGATCCGCACCCAGCGATGCCACAAACTCTGCGTTCGTAATATTTACGAGCATCGGTGTCACCGTTCCGATCGTCTCCGCCGCCATCACACGCCCCTCGCTCCCGGCAATTGCCTCAAGTTTCTGTTCCTTATTGTATGTCGCAAGCTCGCGCGCACTACAGTCAATCAATCGTTTTGTCATTCTAATATCCTCCACTGTCTTTATATAACGCTATTCTATCACATATTTTACGGAATCGGCACCATCGTTTTTCATTCGCATGATCTGCCGCCTGCACCATGGGTGGAACTGCCAAAATACACACGATGCAACATATCATTTATCCTCTAATACATATAAAACCAAATATGGCTCCTTCCCATCTGTTGCTTCATCCCAATTTCTCCATCTAAAATATGCCATAGAAGAATCCTGATCACTCATATATACATATCCATCTATATTTCCCACAAAATCCTCTGGATCTTTCTGTTCAGCATCTTGTTCCGTCTTTCTTACCTCACCCACATACCGAAAATCTTTCGGAAGAGAATATTTCACCTCTCCATGAAACTCATAAATCTGATCTCCGTAATGAAAATGTCCCGGAAATAACCCATAATTTGATGCCACTTTAGAATTAATTCCAATTAAGGTAAAAACAAGAACAATCACAAAACACGCCACCGCCCCTTTAACTATTTTCCATTTGTGAAATTGTTTTTTATTATTGTGTACTTCATACTCAATTGCTTCTTCCACAAGCGAATCATCAATATAATTCATCGCGATTGCAAGTCTACATACACTCATATTTGCACCCCCTCCCTTTCCAAAAAAACTTTTAATTTTTTTCTCGTATGATATAACATGGTTTTTACTTTACTTTCCGAATATGAATATTTATCTGCAATATCGTGTATCGAATCCATGAAAAAATATCTCCGAATAAAGACGTTTCTCACACTTTTCTTCTCCTCACTCAAAAAAACACTAATCATTTTTCCTAACTCTTCATATTCATATTGCTCGATTACCGAAGTGTCTGGTAAAATATTATGTAATTCATCAAATGCATCTATCTGGTTTTTCATCCGCTTTTTTGCCAAATTAAATTCCAATCGTTTTATAGATAAATTACGAACGATTTTACACAGAAAAGCTGCAAAATTCTTAGGACGAGTTGGTGGAATCGTATTCCAAACACCTAGATAAGTATCGTTTACACATTCTTCCGAATCTTGATGATTGCGCAATATATTATCGGCAAGATTAAAACACAATTTCCCATATTTTATATCTGTTTCTTTTATAGCTTGTTCATTACGTGAATAATATAAATCTATAATCATAATATCATTCATATTTTTCCCCTTTCCATTTCACCACTCTTCCTATATATTATGTACGATTTTTACTATGTTTGGTCGCAATTAGTTGAAAAAAGAAAAGATGAAAGTTCACAATTCTTTCATCCTTTCTCTTTCCTATATTCCACAAATGTACTGACCAGCATCGCCAGCCAAAAGCCAAAGAAAATTACCCTCGCAGCACTCCATTCACAGACACCGGCACACGTCAACCCGATCTCCACTACCGGAAATGCGAGCAGATAAAGAAACCACACCATCCGGACCGCAATTTTAACACGAAAATCTGCAAACACCCCGAATCTTCCCATATCATTTAATACCGGTTCCATCGTAATACATGCCGCCATCAAGCGGCGATTTTCCAAAATTTGCATCGATATAGGATGCAATCTGCTTTTTACGCAACATCACCCTGATCCTCCTTTTCCTGAAATATAAAGGATGAACCAGGGTGAGCGTCAAGTATTTTTCTATTTTTCACATGAGATTGCGATCAACAGCCTCCCGATTATTCGCAAATTTGTTATAAAACGCTATCCCCATCGATCCGAACACGAATCCGCAAACACATATATTTTCATTTCATTTTCCATATTGTGCTATCCCTTCTTCGACGCCCGTTTTCTCACAGGCAAATTTAAATCCTGCAGTTTGCGTCCCAGCTCATCATCCTTTGCAACAAGAAGCAAATCTTTATCCATATAATTGAGTGCATGTAATACAGCCGCATAACAACCAATTGCCACAGATGATGCTCCTTTTTCGATGGATACCAAAGTGGCTCTGCTGATTCCTGCTCTCTCTGCCACTAACTCAGCAGACAATTTCCTTCGTAATCTTGCATATTTGATCTGAGCCCCCATCTGCTCTAATATTTTCATTGTTTCCGGTAATAATATAATTGATTTCTTCGGCATAATCATTCTCCTTATGTCAATAATATTATACATTATATGCATTTTTGTCAATTTTTATTTACATAATAAACACAGGCAGGTCTTTCAACCTGCCTGCCATCAATTCTCTAAAATTGAAAACTCTGCGCCCACGCGAGCATATCTTCTTTCGTGTAGTTCTTAGTATTCAACGCCAGAATATATCCTGTTTCTTCATTTTCTCTCACCAAATAAAGCACCCAATACTGTCCCGTCGTATCAATCTCCGATATATCCGTTCCTTTGCTTTTTTCTTTTTCCAATGCAGCTGCCGAATACAGATCATAATCGACTTTCACCAGATAACCCGGAGCACACAAGCCATCGACCGATCCGTAATCTTCTACTGTAGAATGATTATCGGAGTATACCTGTTCAATCTTCCCGTCTTTCATCGTGCCCCAATCATCGGTCGTATTGAATTTCTGAATATATCCCGCAGAAATCCTATCATCCGCACAGCTTGCCTCCGAACCGACTTTATATGCATTCGGTGTAAAAATCGTGAGATCATCGGCACTCTCAGCCTCCAATCCATCGGGCAGCTGATATTCTGCGGTTCCCATCGTTTGTACAGGATCATTTGCTGCCTTCGGATTTGTCAGAAAACATAGCGAAGTCACAACAAGCGCAAGGATTGCAAGCCCAACCATCCAGAATGCCGGCTTTCGATAATTAAGAACCGACTGAATCCTCTTCTTTACCCCGATTTCGCCGAACGCCAGTGGACCGGCAGCAATCCGATGCGATGGATCGCTGAACGAAAGCAGCACGCGCGAGTAAACCTTTTTGTCTTCGACATCCATATCCCGGATGACTTTCTCATCACACGCAAGTTCCATATCACGACAGAATAAAACGTAGGCAAGCCAGCAAAGCGGATTGAACCAGTATACCGCAAGCAGACAATAACCAAGCGGTTTCCACACCTGATCCAACCGACTCAGATGCGCTCTCTCGTGTGCAATGACATTGTCCGTCTGTACTTCATCCATATCGGACGGAAGATAGATCCCAGGCCTGATCACTCCCAGAATAAAAGGCGTGCGGATATTGTCACACACATAGATGCCGTCCCGAAGCCGAACGGATGCCTGCACTTTCTTTCGGAAACACAGATAACTGATCGCCGCATATCCCAGCAGCAGGACAACACCGACAAACCATGTCCAACTGAGAATCCCCATATATTTCCATTCGGATGAGTCGTTGTTTATTCTCTTTGCCGCTGCACTTAGCGATGCTTCATTCGCATCGCTGTCGATCGTATTTCCAGCTTTCTTCCAAGTATTCTGACCATCTGCATTTCCTCCATGCGCAAGATTTCGGTTCTGTGCATCGTCCAAGTTATCATTCAATGCCTTGTTCGCGCCAGTAGCAAAGTTCAAATACCGTCCATCTTCCCCCTGCATTCCAAGCTTCACCTCAACAAAATTCATCTGCGGTGCCAGACTAAACCTACTCTCAATCGAAAACGGGCATACCAGTCTTACCGCAACCAGCCCCCATAACAGACAGTGTATCCACTTCGGTGATCTTCGCAGCAATCCCCGAAGAAGTACCGCGATCAGAATTAAAACCGATGCTGAAATGCTCATATTCAGTAGCTTTACAAAGATTCCCTCCATCGTCACTGCTCCTCTCCATAAGAATCGATCATCTGTCGGATCTCCTCGATCTCTTGCTTACTCAGTTTCTTTCTTGTCGTAAATGCCGCGAAAAATGCCGGGAGCGATCCCTCAAACGTATCCTCCACAAATTTCTCGCTCTGTGCTGCGGAAAACTCCGCTTTCGTCATGAGTGCTGTAACGGTCCCCTTCTCATTCTGAAAAATGCCACGCTCACACAGACGTTTTAACATGGTGTACGTTGTGGATTTCTTCCACCCCAGCTCCTTTTCGCACACTTTGACCAGTTCACCGGATGAAACAGGCTCCTCATTCCATATAATATCCGCAAATTGGGATTCCACTACACCAAGTCTCAATTCTTCCATCGTATGCTTCCCTCCTTCGGTCTAATGTCATTAGACTTTCTATTTGTAGTCTACAATAGTTAGACCGTTTTGTCAACACATTGTCTTGGATATTCTATACTTTTGCAACAAAAAACCTTCCACAACTTTATTCAAAATTGCAGAAGGTCTACATGCATCTTATTTTTTACTCAATTACATCAATTCCTGAAGAGAATGTCCACTTCCAACTTCCGAAAGAAGAGGTATATGGGCTTGTCCCTGCGATATCATTGTCGATCATAATCCCACTGTTTGTTGAATGGATTCGCCAATAAGAACTGCTTCCATATTGGCGAATTACAGTCTTTCCTTTGTACTGGATCTTATTTCCGCTTGCCTTCTTTAAAGTTCCCTCATCATAGAGACCAAGATCCTCGAGATAGTCTTTTACGTCATTGATGGATGAAAACTTACCAAAATATACTGCAACGTGGGTTGTCGAATTTCCACGACCATATACTACAACATCACCAAGTTCTAAATCCGACAGATCCAATGCACCTGAACGTTTCTTTCCGATCGAAAGCTTTGTCTGCTTTGCCCATGTGATCTCATCGTCTTCCAAGACGCCGGTTGTATATGTAATCGTTGATCCACTTACCCAATCACGTGAACTTGTCGCACCAACCTGTACATTTTTTAATGCAGTACCGGTTTTGCCTTTGCTCTCTAATCGATTCAACGCAGCTCTTGTATAACCGCTACAATCACAACGAATGCCATCTATAACACTTCCGTAACTTTTTCCAAGGAAATCCTTGCACAAAGTCTTGCGATAATTATCTTCCTGAACGACGGCAACTGTCTTACCTGCGTCCTTAGTCGAAGCCTCTGTTGCTACAGCTGTATTCCCCAATACAATTGCTGCCATCATGATTCCTGCAACAAGCTTCCTGCCCCACACCTTACCTTTCTTTAACATACTTCCTCCTAATTGTTACAATATTGTTACTACACTATAACATATTCTTAATAGAAAGTAAATCTTTTTCACAGTTTCCTTTCATTTTTTTGCATTTACTTCGGCAAATAGCACAAAAAAAGGGTTCCCATAAATGGGAACCCTTAAACTCAAGTAATATATTCTTACTCGATAACGGTAGCAACACGACCTGAACCTACTGTACGACCACCCTCACGGATAGCGAATGTAAGACCCTGCTCCATAGCTACTGGATGGATGAGCTCGATTGTCATCTCTACGTTATCACCAGGCATGCACATCTCTGTTCCTGCTGGAAGCTCGCAAACACCTGTTACGTCTGTTGTTCTGAAGTAGAACTGTGGACGATAGTTGTTGAAGAATGGAGTATGACGTCCACCTTCATCCTTTGTTAATACGTAAACCTGAGCTGTGAACTTTCTGTGGCAAGTAACAGTACCTGGCTTAGCAAGAACCTGTCCACGAACGATCTGGTCACGGTTAACACCACGAAGAAGAGCACCGATGTTATCACCAGCCTGAGCCTCGTCTAACTGCTTACGGAACATCTCGATACCAGTTACAACTGTCTTCTGAACATCTTCCTTAACACCAAGGATCTCTAACTCGTCGTTGAGGTGAAGTGTACCACGCTCTACTCTACCAGTTGCTACAGTACCACGACCTGTAATTGTGAATACGTCCTCGACTGGCATAAGGAATGGCTTATCTGTATCACGCTGTGGATCTGGGATATAAGAATCAACAGTATCCATAAGCTCCATGATCTTGTCTCCCCAAGGTCCGTTTGGATCCTCAAGAGCCTTAAGAGCAGAACCCTGGATGATTGGGCAATCATTGAATCCGTACTCTTCAAGCTGCTCTGTAACTTCCATCTCTACTAACTCGATAAGCTCTGGATCGTCTACCATATCGCACTTGTTTAAGAATACGATGATGTAAGGTACACCTACCTGACGAGAAAGGAGAATGTGCTCCTTTGTCTGAGCCATAACACCGTCAGTTGCTGCAACTACGAGGATAGCACCATCCATCTGAGCTGCACCAGTGATCATGTTCTTTACGTAGTCAGCATGTCCAGGACAGTCAACGTG
>ENA-USUJ01000227-USUJ01000227.1-human-gut-metagenome-genome-assembly--contig:-NODE-227-length-47637-cov-10.568251_pt1 | contig 47637 bp, 32 predicted proteins | sample MGYA00250061_ERZ773398 | MGnify/ENA primary metagenome ERZ773398 (study PRJEB29103, sample SAMN06111992) | human gut metagenome | biome: human gut; feature: ankylosing spondylitis patient; material... | reverse complement strand
TAGGCGGAGAGAACTATTCTTGTTATATTTGCATGCATTTAAAAAATAAGATATGGGCTATAAGAATATAAAACACTCTATACTTTTTTCTTTTTTATTTTGGGTGGGCAGTGTGCAAAGCGGGCATGCACAGGAAACCGCCGGGCAGGAAGCTGTTCCGGAGATGCAAACGGCTGTTTTCACTCCTCCTTTTGATTTCCCTATCACCTTTTCAGGCAATTTCGGCGAGATACGTTCCAACCATTTTCATGGCGGGCTGGACTTCAAAACCGGTGGTGTTATAGGCAAACCTGTGCATGCTTTGGCAGACGGGCATATCTCCCGTATCCGAGTGACGCATGGCTCAGGGTATGTGCTCGATGTGGATTATGATAACGGTTATTCCACTATCAACCGCCACCTCAGCGCTTTTACAGGCGATGTGGCCCGGAGAGTGAAAGAATTGCAGTATGAAAAGGAGAGTTGGGAAGTGGAGATCGTTCCCGAACCGGGAGAATATCCGGTAAAGGCAGGGCAGGTGATAGCCCTTAGCGGGAATACGGGATATTCTTTCGGCCCTCATCTGCATTTGGATATGATTGAGTCGGCAACAGGGGATTATATTGATCCGCTGCCTTTTTTTATGGAAAAAGTGAAAGACAACACTGCTCCTCATGCCGAGGGCATCATCCTGTTTCCGCAACCGGGCAAAGGGGTGGTAAACGGAAAACAGACGCGCCAGACCTTTCCGGCAAGTCCAGCAAAGCCTATCACAGCCTGGGGATTGATTGGAGTGGGAATCCGCGCTTATGACCATATGGATGGGGTGGGCAACCGTTATGGCGTGCATACCGTTATTCTGGAAGTGGACGGCGTGGAAGTGTTTCGCAGTGTGGTAGACCGCTTTGCTTACGAAGAAAACCGTTATATCAACTCATGGACACATGGGCAGTACATGAAATCGTTCGTCGAACCGGGCAACCGTCTGCGTATGCTGCATGCGTCTAACGGCAACCGGGGACTGATAGAAATCAATGAAGAACGTCCCTATCGTTTGGTATATACCTTGAGCGATGCTTTAGGTAACACCTCGAAAGTCCGTTTCACCATACAGGGCAAGAATACCGCTATCCGTCCGGTGGAGCATCGTGAAAAATATGCCTTCAAATGGGATAAAACCAATTATCTTCAGGAGCCCGGACTGGAACTGGTTGTGCCGCGGGGAATGTTGTATGATGATGTGTGGTTGAACTATTCCGTACGCGCCGATAGTGGCGACGTGGCTTTTACCTATCAGTTGAACGACACCCGTATTCCCATGCATGGAGCGTGCGAGATGCGTATCGGCTTACGTCGTGATGATTTGGAAGATAAGTCGAAATATTATGTGGCCGGCGTTACCGCCAAAGGCGGAAAATATAGCGTAGGCGGGGTTTATGAGGATGGTTTTATGAAAGTCCGCATCCGGGACTTGGCCACTTATACGGTAGCAGTCGATACCGTACCGCCGGAGATCATTCCGCTTAATCCTCAGCAATGGGGACGTACGGGTCGCATAGTCTTTAGAGCTAAGGACAAAGGGACGGGGGTCAATAGCTATCGCGGAACGATAGACGGGAAGTATGCACTGTTTGGCAAGCCCAATTCCATTAGTGGCAATCTGGTTTGCGAGCTCGACCCCGAACATGTGAAGAAAGGCGGTAGGCATACTGTGGAAATGATTATCGTCAATGATTTCGGCAACATCGGAGTGATTGTGCAAGGACACGATGATTTCGCCGCGATAGTCACTGTCGATGACACCGACTTTGTTGGACGGGGCGATGCCGCGTTTGCAAGCAAGTCCGCTACGAGCATACACAAGCCCCACCGTTCCTTCGGGAAGTTCGATTGCGACTCCCGTGTGGATAAACACGCTCTCGTGCGGTGCGATTTCAATCGCTTTGCCTTCGCATGCGTAAAGGTCTGCCCCTGCGGAGAACGGCGTGCCGTACTTGGGGAGAATGGCGTTTTGATTGAGTTTTTTGATTTTTACGGTTGCGTGTTGCATGATTTTATCCTTTGTTGCGACTGTTTGTCGCAATGCCGATGAAAAAACCTATACGGTGGTTTGTCATGGCATAATTCTTCTTATTCGCTTATATTTTCGCCAAATCAACTGTTTATGACGTCGTTTTGATGTTTTATCTGTCGATACGGCGATTTACTACTGTTTTATTGATTGCTCGGCACGGATATTCGCCGCCGTGTCAAATTGCGATTTGACGGATTGTCGGCTTTGCGTTTTTAGAGCCGACTTTTATTCGTACTTCTTCAAAAACTCTATGGTGCGAGCCATTGCGTCTTTGGAGATTTGCAAAAACTGTCCTATTGCAAACGCATGCACCGCCCATTTGCCTTCGCCGTGGAAATGCTCGAATTGCACGCCGTTGTCAACGAGTTTTTTGACAAGGTCGAACGTGAGCACGGCAAGTTTGTCGTTTTCGGCGGAGATTGCAAAGGTGGGCGGAAAGTCGCTTGTCACCCAATTGATCGGGGAAATCTCCTTTTGCAATTCTTCGGGGCATTCTTCCACGGGTGTTCCTTTGAGATAAGATTGCGTGTAAATGCCTATATTCTTGAAGCCCGTATGCACGGCTTTGGGCATGTCGTACACGCCGCAATTGAGCATGAGCGCGGCAATTTTTTGATCTTTTGACCTTTCGTCAAGCGTGAAATGCGCCTTGTATTCGGGATTGGTGGCAATCGCGCCTGCCATGGAACTGAGATGTGCGCCTGCGCTTTCGCCGCCCACGAAAATTGCTTCCGCATCGTAGTTGTATTCGTCGGCGTGTTCTTTGAGCCAGGCAAACGCCTTGTACACGTTTTGAATCATTTCGGGGTGTCCGTAAAACGGCGCGTCTCCGTAATATAAACTTGCCACGACGTATCCGGTCTTTTCGCAAAGCACGGTGGTGTACGCTTCTCTTGTTTCGGGAAGTCCGCCTATCCAACCGCCGCCGTGAATATACACGAAGAGTTTTGCTTTTTTCGTTCTGTCTCTATCCTTGCGCTCGTACAAATCGAGATACAAGCGTTTGTCGTTTTCGTCGTAGCGGATAAACCTTTCAATTTTCGTCTTGTGCGAACGGTGGAAATTGAAAATCGTAAGCCAACCGAGAAACTCGTTTTTCATATGTCCGCCGGCAACGTACAGATACTTTGCGTCGTACGCCGCTTTCTTTGCCTGTTTTTTTGCGTACTTTCTCGCTTTCTTTGAAACGGCTTTGACTTCGCTTTTGACGTTTTCGATTTTCGCTTCACGCTCTTCGCGTCTTATTTTTTTGTCGAGTTCGTCTCTGCGCTTTTCGAGTTGGGCGTATTTCTGCTCGTAGAGCGCGCGTTTTTCAAAGAAGTTTTGTGTTGTAAGAATTCGTCTCTTCATACGTCTTTCCCGTGTTTGCGTTTTGTTTTACGTTTATGTTTTATTTTCTTCTTTTATGCAAAAACGGCGTTTAAGTTGTATATATCTGCAAGACAAACCCCGTTTTCGGTCAACATATTTGATTCGTATTATTGTATTTTCTCAACGGTCGCACCGTCTTTCGTATCCTTTACGGCATATCCGCGTGCGGTGATTTTAGCTCTTATTTCATCTGCAAGCGCCCAGTTCTTTTCGGCTTTCGCTTGCTTTCTCTTTTCAACGAGCTCAAGCACATCGCTTGGCACATTGCTCATTGCCGCCGCTTGCTTTTGCTCGTAATAAGCAATGAATTTTGCCGGTTCTTCTTTGAACAATCCGAGCAAAGAATAGGTCTTTTTCACCTGCTCCGCTTCGCTTACGCATGCGCCGTCGCCTGCTTTGAGCTTGCTTTTTATCCCCTTGAAAATGCCGAACAAATCAGCAAGTGCTTTCGCCGTGTTGAAATCGTCGTCCATTGCGCGATTGAAACCGTCGTCAATCCACTTTGCGTCACCGCTTGACGAAAGACCGCTCTTTTCAACTTCATCTAGAACTTTGTAGAAACCGTAAACGTGCTTGTCCGCTTCGGGAAACAACTCGTCGGTGACGTTGATGTCTCCGCGATAGTTTGTCTGAAGAAGCGCATATTTTATGGTCTCGGGATGATACTCTTTGAGAAGGTCTGCAAGAAGCAAACTGTTGCCGAGAGACTTGCTCATCTTTTGTCCGTTGACTTTTATAAGCCCGTTGTGTATCCAGTATTTTGCAAACTGCTTGCCCGTAAGAGATTCTGTTTGCGCAATCTCGTTTTCGTGATGCGGGAAAATAAGATCTCTTCCGCCGCCGTGCACGTCAATCTGCTCTCCGAACGCCGCCATATTCATAGCCGAACATTCGATATGCCAACCGGGTCTGCCGTCTCCCCACGGAGATTTCCAAAATATCTCGCCTTCTTTTGCGGACTTCCAAAGTGCGAAATCAAGCGGATTGCGCTTGTTGTCTTCGTTCTCTATACGCACGCTCTCGTAGGCGTCTTCGAGACGTCTGCCGCTGAGTTTGCCGTAACCCGGAAAACTGTCAACCGAGAAATACACGTCGCCACGCTCCGTCGGATACGCATGTCCCGACGCAATGAGTTTGGATATAAAATCGATGATGTTGTCTATATTGCATGTCGCTTTGAGCCAAATGGTCGGGTCATCGACCTGAAACTCGCGCATAAGTTTGTCAATGCGGTCAATCATCATGCTCGCGTATTCTAGCGCAGGTATGCCCGTCTCTTTGGACTTTGCGATGATTTTGTCGTCAACGTCCGTGTAATTGCGCGCATAATTGACTTTGTAGCCGATTTTCTCGAAATATTTGCGAATTATATCGTAAATGAGAGCTTGATACGCATGTCCGATGTGAGCCTCGCCCGACACGGTGATTCCGCACGCGTACATATTGACCACTCCGTCATGAAGCGGCTTGAAATCTTCTTTCTTTCTTGTGAGAGTGTTGTAAATTTTCATTCGTCTTTTCCCGTTGCTGTTTTTTGTTTATGATTTATTCGTCTTTTTCGGTTGGGAGCGCGTTGTCTTCATCAACGGTGAGAGAGTACCTGCACGCATGCACGCCGAGAGTTTTTTCAAGTTCGTAGACGCGCTTGTTGAGCCGCGCAAACTCTTCCATGATAGGATCGGGCAAACAAGTCTGATCCATATCCGACACCCTTACGCCGTCTTGTTTCACCACTTTGCCCGGAACTCCGACGACAGTCGAATGCGGCGGAACGTCTTTTAACACCACACTGCCTGCGCCTATTTTGCTGTGCGCTCCGATATGTACCGGTCCAAGCACCTTTGCCCCTGCCGAAATCATGACGTCTTCATCTATGGTCGGGTGACGTTTGCCGACGTCTTTTCCCGTGCCGCCGAGCGTCACCCCCTGATAGAGCACGCAATCGTTGCCTATCTCGGTCGTCTCGCCTATGACAAGACCTACGCCGTGGTCGATGAGTATACCCATGCCGATTTTTGCTGCAGGATGAATGTCTACGCCTGTCCTAATCTTTGCGCGATACGCAACGTACAATGCGACGCGTTTCAATCCTTTTTGCCAAAACCAGTGTGCATAACGATAAGCACACAGGGCTTTATACCCTGTGTACGTACGTTTGACAACCCAGGCGTTCGTTGCCGCAGGGTCGCTTTGCAAAATCTTTTGCAAATCCAGTTTTTTGGCTTGTTTTATTGTCATTCGGTTTTATTCCACGTCGCTCGGGTCTTTGGGAATATCCGTTTCACTCACGCCGTCCAAACTGTTTGCGCCGTTTGATTTGGGAGCGTCGGGACGATTGACCTTTGACGAGAAAATGCTGTCGGCATTGTCGTTTTCTTCTCCGAACAACGCGTCGATTTCGTCTTCGTAGATGGTCTCTTTCTCATAAAGAGCCTTGACCATTGCGTCCATAATATCGCGATTTTCACGCAAGATGGACAGTGCCACTTGATATTGCTTGTCGATGATCGTCTTGATCTCTTCATCGATTTTTGCCGCGACTTCTTCGCTGTAATTGAGTTGTTGCTGATAGTCTCTGCCAAGGAAGACTTCTTCGCTTGCGCCGAGATACATGTTGCCGATAGAATCGGACATACCCCACTCGGTGACCATTTTTCTTGCGATTTGCGAAGCGCGCTGTATGTCGTTGGACGCACCCGTCGAGATGTCGTGGATGACGATTTCTTCCGCCGCGCGACCGCCGAGAAGTTCGGTGATGCGGTCAAGAAGTTTTTGTTTCGTCATATACGCGTCGTCGTTTGCAGGAAGAGAAATCGTAAATCCGCCTGCCTGACCGCGCGGTATGATGGTGACTTCGTGCACGGTATTGTTGCCGAGTTTCTTTGCGATGATAGCGTGTCCGCTTTCATGATATGCGGTGATGCGCTTATCCGTTTCAGTCACGAGACGAGATTTTTTCGCCGGACCTGCTTCAACCTTGTTGACGGCTTCGCTGATGTCCTTCATCGTGATGAGTTTGCGGTTGTCGCGCGCTGCGAGAATTGCCGACTCGTTGAGTACGTTTTCGATGTCCGCACCCGTAAAGCCAACCGTCAAACGAGCAAGAGACTTGAAGTTGACGTCGCTTGCAAGCGGTTTGTTGCGAGAGTGAACTTTGAATATCTCTTCTCTGCCTTTCACGTCGGGAACGTTGACGTAGATTTGTCTGTCGAATCTGCCCGGTCTCATAAGAGCGGGGTCAAGAATGTCCGCACGGTTTGTCGCCGCCATAACGATGATTGAAGAACTTGCTTCAAAACCGTCCATCTGAACGAGCAATTGGTTGAGCGTTTGTTCTCTTTCGTCGTTGCCGCCGCCAAGACCTGCACCGCGCTGACGACCGACCGCGTCGATTTCGTCGATGAAGATTATGCACGGCATATTCTTCTTCGCCTGCTCGAAAAGATCTCTGACACGAGACGCGCCCACACCGACGAACATTTCGACAAAGTCGGAACCGCTTATCGAGAAGAACGGAACGTTCGCTTCGCCCGCAACCGCTTTTGCGAACAAAGTCTTACCCGTTCCCGGAGGACCTACGAGCAAAACGCCGCGCGGTATACGTGCGCCTATATCCGTATATTTCTTGGGATGCTTGAGAAAATCGACGATTTCCTGAAGTTCCTGCTTTTCTTCTTCCGCACCTGCAACGTCGCTGAAACGCACTTTGATGTCACGCACCTGATTTGCCTTGGTTTTGCCGAAGTTCATCGCCTGACCTTGCGCGCCCGCGCTCTTGCGGATGATGATGAAGAACACGCCGAACAACAGCGCATAAAGCACGATCGGCACGATTATGCTTGAAAGCAACGAGCCGCTGGACGGATCGTCGTATTGCACGACGACGTTGTCAAGCAAGTGAGCCTCTTTGTATTCTTTCAACTTGTCGGAGAAGGCCACACGGCTGTCGATATTGACAAAATATTTGAACGAGTTGTCGCCTGTTCTCTTTATTTTTACAGTGTAATTGCCTTCGATGTATATCGCCTGAACCTGTCCGCTTGCAAGCATATTTTCAAAACTGTTTTCGTTGCCCGAAAACACGATTTCGGTGGGTCTTGTCAACTCGTATGCAAGCACGAACGCCAGAATGACGAGTACTATCACGCCGACGATTATGAGTGTACGTCTTGTAGAAGTTTTCATCGTTTCTCCTTGATTTTGCCAAATATACGCGCACGAGTGTAGCGTATGCGCTATATATTATGTTCTACATATTATAAAAATTAAATACGGAATTGTCAATTCTTCTTCGCCGTCAAATTGCTATGCAAAGTCAAATTTCTCTCCGATTCATCGAGAATATCCTATCGTGTTATGATTAAAATCAAATTAAATCCGACAAGAAGTATTAAAAAACGATGTGTGCCGCAACCGAGAAAATAATCGAAAATCTCTTGCCTGGCGGACGCAAAAACGAATTTTTCGTTTCGCGTCCGTAAAATTGCCGCGCAAACACCTAAGTGCGAACAAATGATAAATGCGAGAAAAATACGTTAATATACCATAGATAAAAAGATGAAAAAATATCCGACAAAACGTGCTTGGTGAAATTTTCATCTACTTACACAATCAACACTTTATAATCACATTTCGTTATTATAAACACGTTTTTATGTAAAATATAAAACGATAATTTGTTGCATTATAAGCAACGCCATCGCCCTTATATTTTTATCTGCGGCGCCAAAAAAAGTGAAAATCATACAAAACGTAAAATATCGGGAATTTCTCGTCCAAAAAATCAGGTTTGCATAGATTTTTCAAGAAAAGCAACGAAAATTGGACTATTCTATTTGATTTTACGGACAATTATCGGATTTTTGTTAGCCTAAAAGGTCCACCACCCACCCGAGATAACAATACAAATCTTGATTTTTGTATTGTTTTTATTTTACAAAATGTATTTTTACACACATTTTGTATAGAAAATTAAGATAAAATTAAGAAAAGTCGCAATATGTCGTATTTTGTTGACAAATTATTATATAAATAATAAAATGCATACGCCTTAAGAAAAAATATAGCTATACTTATAGTATCCGCGTATACGCGTTACACGTGCGTGCATCATAATATAAGGAAGGAGTTATCGTGCACAAGAATCAGGATCTGACACCGTCTCTTCAAATCGAAAATTTGGTAAAACAATATCCGTCGTCACAAGCGATTGCCGTGAACGACTTATCCGTCGTGTGCTATCCGGGAGAAATAGTCGGGCTTTTGGGACACAACGGAGCAGGCAAATCAACCACTTTGAAATGCCTTACCGGCATACTCCCTTTCACGAGCGGCAAAATCGTCATCAACGGGTACGACATCACAAAAGACCCCGTGAAAGCAAAATACACTTTCGGCTTTGTGAGCGACAAACACGACGTGTTCGTGAAACTGACGGGTATGCAGTATCTCGATTTTATGGCGAGTGCGTACGGCGTGGACGCAAAGACAAAGAAAGAGCGCTTTGCCGAACTTGACGAAATATTCGATTTCGGAAACAGAATTTTTGACCCGATAAGCGACTATTCTCACGGCATGCGCCAAAAAATATGTATGATGGGAAGTCTGATTCACAATCCGAAATTGTGGATTCTCGACGAACCTATGATAGGGCTTGACCCGTTGACAAGTGCAAAAGTGAGTGAATTTATGAGAGAGTATGCCAAAAAAGGCAACTGCATTCTCTTCTCGTCTCACAACATCGACTCCGTGCAAAAAATCTGCGACAGAGCAATAATTATCCAAAACGGACTTAAGACCGACGATTTCTACTTTGACGATTTCCACACTGCTCACCCGACGGTCGATTTGGAGCAATATTTCTTGTCCCACACCAGAAAAGAGAAATGAATCACTATTCCCTGCTACTGAAAAAGCAAGCGCTTGACATACTTCCCGCGCGCACGCGCAAGAAACGCCTATCCGACTGGGCGGGGATTTTGCTTATGGCGTTGCTTGTCGCGGTGATAATCGCGGTTTTCGTCGTGGTATTTTCAAAATTCGTCGAAACGTATTGCGGAATCAAAATCAACCGCGTCAGCGACATCGCCGCACGACAATTCGAGATTATGTCGATGGCATATTTTGTGCTTATTCTCGTTTTTATTTTCTCGGGCGTGAGCGCGCTCAATCACACGCTTTTTGAAAACAGCGACTTGAACATACTCATCACGATGCCGTTCTCTTCGACGGATATTTTCCTTTCGAAACTCACGGCGGTTTATCTCAAACAACTCGTATTCGCAATCGCGTGCGTTTTTTCCGTCAACTTCACGTTCTTTGTGACGACGGGGACGCTAAACGTTTACAACGGGCTTATGACCGTCGTCGTTGCGGTGCTTCTGCCCGTAATTCCGCTCGCTGTCGCCGCGATTATCGCACTCCCCTATCACTATCTCAAAACGCTCGCATCGTCAAACTACATTCTTTTGTTTGCGGTTATGACGATTATAATGGCGCTGTTCTGCTGGGGATATTCTTTCGTGTTCGACGTCGCGCAAAACCTGCTCGCAAGCGGAAAGATAACCAAACTCTTTGACGAAAACGTCATGAAAGGCATCATCTCTTTCACGAAATACAACTATCCCGCCAATCTTTTTGCATATCTCATGCTCGGTCGCGAAATAGGCAAAAACATCGGCATACTCGCAGGCATTCTCGTCGGTGCGGGGGGAATTTGCTTCTTCCTTGTGCGCGCGCTTTTCATAGGCGTGACCCACTCCGACTTTTCCGTGCGTATTCCCCACTGCCGCAAGAAAAATCTTCATTTTTCAAACAGCACGCGATTCGGCGCGCTTATGCGCAAAGAGTTTTTGCTCGTCATGCGCACGCCGGGATACGCATATATGTATTTCACAACTGCCGCAATTATGCCTATAATGGCGTACTGCTCGGCAAAAATCACGATAGGCGTATTTTCAAATCTCGTCGGCAACGTTGACGTGGGCTTTGAACTTTGCACGTTCATCGCGATACTGTACTCCACTCTCACGAATACGTTCTGCTCGACGAATATAAGCCGAGACGGATATATGGCACTCACGCAAAAGACGCTTCCTTATTCTCCTGCCAAAATACTCGGCTCGAAAATGGCGTTCTGCTCGATAGTTGCGATTGCAAGCACGCTCATCACCTGCATAGTGATGGCGGCAACTCGTCTTGAAAGCGTTCGGGAAGCAGTGGTTACGCTCTTTGCAACAAGCATGATTGCCTTTGCGCAAATCGTGTTTGCAACAAAACTCGACCTTGCCCATCCGCATTTTGCAAAGACGGACGACGGAGAGATAAAAGAAGCAAATTCCACGGTTTCAGCCGTCATAGCGGTGGGACTTTTGACAAGTTGTATAATCGGCTTCGGGCTGATGTTCAACTCCATATCGTCGCTCATAACGGGCGACGCAGTCGTGGAAACGGGAAACGCGGTGAGTTATTCCATCGCGCTTTGCTGTCCTTTCGCGCTTCTTCTTGCCGCGATTGGATATTTTGCAATCGGTCTTAAAAAGGCCTATGCAAATCTCGATACGGAGAATTGAGTATGAAAAAACTGGTAACCGCACTCATAATCGTTCTTCCGCTCGTGTTCCTTATCGCCGTGTTCACGGTGACGAACATAGCGAAAATATCGACGGATATTCCCGCAACGAGCATAAATATAACCAACAAAGGCGACGACGGCGTGTTTGCGTTTGACATTGCAGACTACACTTCACCGCTGTTTGAAAGCGACCTTGGCATCGAAGTTTTGCCGTACGTTGCGAAAAATCGCGGATTCGACCTTGAAATAACCGACGCGGAAACGGGCGAGCCGACGGACATCGTCACAAAAGAAGAGAACGGCGCGTTCAAACTTCACGACGTGGGAATTGCAAAACTCACCTACACGAGCAAAGACGGCGGATACACCGACAGCGTTATTTTCAACGTGTCGTGCAGCGGCGTTATTTCTTTCTCACCCACTCTTACGGACGGTGCAGGCAACGAATACGAACTTACGCCGAACGCCGACGGAGAATACGAAGCGGTCGTGCCGACGGGCAATCTGTTCTTCGGCGGAGAATATTATCCGAAAACCGCAACCGCGCACGCTCATTTCGAAGCAGACAACGCAGGCGCGCTCAAAATAAACGCAGTTACGGGCATTGCGACGGCATATTACAGTGGCAAAAACGCAGTCACCATGAGCGTGACCGACGCTTTCGGCAACTCGGTGAACAAAAAAATCAATTTGACCGTTCAAAAATCGGGCGATCCCGTCGTGAACGGTCTCGACGCGTCTTCCGTGTCGGTGAGACTCGGTGCGCCGCTCGGCGTCACGAGCCTTGCGTTCAGAGTGGAGAGCGAATATATGGACGGCGCGACTTTCGACGGTACGAATCTCAAACAAGCGACGTTTGAAAAGGCGGACGGCGACAACGAAAACGCACACGTTCTCAAAATCGAACTAACAAGCGCATTTACGTCAGAAACGAGCCCGAGATATACTCTGTCTCTTGCGGACGGAAGAAAAATTCACGTATATATCGACTTTGCGGACTACGACTTCGACGTGTATTCCACGACGAACCTCACAGGCAAAGGAGACGTAATTATACTAGACGGCGGTCAAACGAGAATCGCGGTCACTTCAACGCCCGAAGACGACATCGTCTATTCGTTTGAAGTCGAAGATACGAGCATTGCAAGCGTGTTGAGCGCAGAAAACGATTATTGCTTCATAAAAGCGAACGCTATCGGTGAAACCACGCTCGTCATTCATTGGTCAAAGGCCACAGCCGACGGAGTCACCGCAAGCGGAACGACGACGAGAAAACTCGTGGTTGCAAAAGCGTATTCTTCTCTTCTTTTCAACGACGAACAGACGCTCAACAAAGGCGGACTCGGAAAAGCGGCAATCGCAAGCGGAACTTACGAAAACGGCAACATCGTATATCGTCCGTACGTGTCGCAATTCGTCGCGTACAACGGAACGAACAAACTTGCGCCACTGTTTGACAATCTCACGTTTACGTCTTCAAACAACGCAATCGCAACCGTCGAACAGACCGCAAACGGCGTGGAAATAACCGTAAAAGCAACGGGGCTTGTCACTATTTACGCAAACTGGGAATACGGTGATATGTTTGGCGTAAAAGGCGCGTCTTTCACGTTCAACGCGGTTGACGGCGTGACCGTGGAAGATTATGCGCAACTTGCAGACGCCACGAATAAGGGAAAGAAAATCGTCCTTTCACAAGATATTTATCTCGGAGAAAATCTCTTCGACGTGAACGAAGACGGCTCGCGAACGCCAAAATATTCCGATGAAGTTATGCTTGAAAAACTTCAATCTTACACGGGCGAAATGAAGACGAGCGCGGACTACACTTACTATCGCAATCTCAACGCACTCTACCCCGACAAAGTGGAAAATCATCCGTCCGTGCGCTATGCTTTCGAATTTAAAGACGACGTATACGGCAACGGTCACGTCGTGAGTGCGGAGTATATTACGAATATGTACGACTCCACCGACAACCTGTATGACTTTGCAATCTTCCGCGGTCCGCTCGATTTCGTATCTACGAGTATGGACGGCATAAAGGTTGCGGCGGTCAAAGGTCAGGACAACATATCCTTCCTCGTCCGCAAAGACTGCGTGAAAGTGGACAACGTGACGCTGAAAGGTTGCGACGATTCCACCCTGTACGAAAACGGAGAGTTCAACTTGTCCATTCTCAACAACGTGGGCACGACGCTTGAAATCATGTGCGACGCGTCGATAACCAACAGCCGCGTATCAAACGGTCGCACCGTCGTGAGAACGTTCGGAAGAGACGGCATCGCATACGACTCCGCCGTCAACGTTCCTGCCGAGAAAATAAACGTTCTCATCGAAGACTGCGTGCTGTCAAACGCAAGAGAGTTTATTCTCAAAGTCGGCACAAACCGATACGTTTCGGGGACGGAAGACAACCCGTCGCCGTATCTCAAAGACCGCAACGGCAACGCTTATACGAATTGCAATTCGTCGGCATGCGACGATAATATAAACGACGAATATTTCGTAAACACTTACGTCCTTTCGGATATAACGCTGAAAGACAGCACTCTCAAATCGAGCGGATTGTTCACCATAGGCGTGGAAAGCCACTTTGCCGGCGGTATGCTTATGGGCACAAATTCCGTGTTCAAATCTCTCGAAGGCTGGACAAACCTTGCCGCAACGAGTTACCCCGCAGTGCTTCGTCTAGTCGGAAACGTGGAACTTGCCGACTGGAAACAACTCTCGCTCGTTGACAGTTCCACCCTTATAGAAACGCAGACAAACAATCACTCCAACCTGTCCTTCCTTACGCTCGACATCGCAGAAATGCTTAGAGCGGTCAAGGCAAACGGCAGAGATGAATATAAAAACATAATAGCAACCAAAAACGACACCGAGTACGTGCACGGCGGCATAGCCTTCTACGGCGGCGGCAAGAACTACTCGCTGCTCGACATGAGCGGATACACTTTCGAGAAGATGAACACCTACAACGTCAATATAGGCGCGCTTGCTTCGTCAAGCAACGACACACTCTCGGCACAAGGCAGATATCTTCCGCTCGCGGCAGGTTACGAAGACTTCCGCTTCGTGATGTTTGACGCGTCGAGCAACTACAGAATTTAGAGCAATCACAACTTAAGTTGATAGTTTCGGCACGATAAAGTGTCGATTATGTCAAATATGGCATTAACGATAGGGACGTTCCATAGGGGATAGAAACAATGGAAAAGAAAATATCAAACAAAAGAAAACTGTTCGCACTGGTGTGCGTGGTAGCACTGCTTGCGCTCTGCACCGCGTCGCTTCTTGCGTGCAACGAAACGGGCGGGCAAGAGCAACTCGGCACCGTGTCCGTCAACTTTGACGCACAGAACGGAAGCGGTATCGAGAACAAACTCGTCTCTCCGAGCAATATAACCTATCTGCCGCCCGCGCGCGAAGGATACGACTTCGTCGGCTGGACGATGGACAAAGACGGAAACGAACCGCTTGACCCGAGCAAAATCAAACTCGGCACGACTCTTTACGGACAGTGGAAAATCAAGACGTTCACCGTGTATTTCTATGTAAACGACGAACTCGTGAAAACCCAAGTCGTAGAATACGGCAAGGCGGCAATCGCACCCACGCAGGGAGAAATAAATGCGCGTCTGGAAGACGGCGAAGTGTTTGAAAACTGGGCGCAGTCTTTCGACAACGTAAAAGGCGACGTATTTGTATACGCAAACGTCGGCACAGCTTCGGCAACCGTGAAATTCGTCGTCGACGGCGATGAATGGGCAAGTCACACTGGCTCGTACGGCAACGAAATCCCGACGGTGGACAAACCGAGCAAAAACGGGTTTGTTTTTGACAAATGGGTTGACCAAAACGGCAACGCACTCGCAGAAGGCGCGACTTTCAAAACAAGCACGACCTACACGGCAGTGTGGCAACTCGCAGTCCCCAACGCCCCAACGATTGTATTGCAAAACAGAGCGACATACGGCGAAAATCCGCAACTTACGCTCTCACACACGGGCGTGGACGGCATAACTTATACTTACGAATGGTATCTATTAGACAAAAAGGTCGGCGAAGGCAAAACGATAACCGTGTCCTCTCCCGCCGCCGGCAGTTACGTCTACGATGTGTATACGATTGCATCCTGCAACGGATACGAAAACAAAACTTCCGTTGCGAGCCACACGACTCTCAACGTCGAAAAAGCAACGCTCGTTGCATCGATTGACGACTTTTCGATTGTGTACGGCAATCCGTTCGTAAACCCGATAGTCAGATACGAAGGCTTCATCTCGGGCGATGACGAAACTTCGGTGGACGAAAGCAATCTCACTTTCGATACGGAATATACCGCGGCTTCTCCCGTCGGCAATTATATGGTAACGGCAAAGGGACTTGTTGCAAACAACTACGAAATCGTCGGCACGGCGAGAACTCGGGGCGGAATCAGCGCGACTCTCACCGTGACAAAGAGAGACTTCTCCGTCAATGCGGCAGCCGAAACGAAGACGTACGACGGCAAGTCAATTGCAAAAACTTACGACGAAATCGTTGCAAGCGGACTCGTTGACGGACACAAACTCTCGCTTTCTCTGACAACGACGGGAAGCAACGTCGGCATTTACGACAAAAACGGAGTATCGGTCGAATACACTTTGACGGACGCAAACGGCAACGACGTGAAAGGCAACTACAACGAAGTTGCTCTCACCTGTTCGTTCACCATAACCAAAGCGCAAATCGAATACGAATTGCCTGCAAATCCGCCTTGCAACTATGACGGCACACCGCACGGCGCAACGATTGACGTTGCAACCGGCTTTGAAGCAGAATATTCCGTTGACGGCGAAACCTGGAGCGCAACCGCACCGACGTTTGTCGATGCAGGCAAACATACCGTTCTCTTCCGCATAGAAAAAGAAAACTACGAAAGCGTGAACTCGTCGTTTATAATGACTGTGAACAAGGCTTCCGTAACGTTTACGGCAAGCAATCAGACTTCCGTTTACGGCAAAGCGTTTTCTCTTGACCAAACCGCATACACGGTGTCGGGCAAGACGTTCGGGAACGTTTTCGATGTCTCGCTTACGACGGACTACGCGCTCGGCAACGGCATAGGCGAATATGCAATCGAAATTGCGGTCAAGGACGACGCAAACTTTGAAATTTTCGTCAATAACGGCACTTTGAGCGTAACGCCCGCGCCCGTCAGAGTGAGCGTAATCGATCAACACATAACTTTCGGTGACGAATTCTCTCCCACCGTCGATATGTTCACGGCAAGCGGCATATACGCCGGCGACGACGTGAAAGACGTGGTGAAAATTTCAACGAAATACAAGCAAGGCAACGACAACGGCGAATACGCTTTGACTTGCACGGTTGACAACGCCAACTATATTCTTGAAGGAAACGCGCACGCGCTCGTGTACGTGGCAAAACGCAATATTACCGTCAAGGTGAACGACGTTTCGGTGATATACGGCGACGCGCTTGATCTTGCAAACTGCACGTTCTCTGTCGAAGACGGCGCACTTGTCGGAAACGACACCATCGTTCTTTCCTACACCTGCACTTATACGCAAGGCGACGACGCGGGCTTGACGAAAGACATTATCGCAACCGCAACTGCATCCGACAATTACATTGTGACCGTGAAGAAAGGCACTCTTTCCGTCGCAAAACGTCCCGTATCCGTCAAAGCAACCGATGCGAGCGTGATTTACGGTGAAAACGCCCCGACGTTTGCATACGAAGTGACGAGCGGCAATTTCTACGGCACTGCCCCGACTCCGCATTACGATTGCGCATACTTGGTCGGCGACACGAAAGCGGAATATGCAATCGGCGTGTCTTTTGAAGACGGCAATCACAAAATAACAATCCAAAGCGGTACGCTCGCTCTCGAAAAGAGAAACATCGTCGTTTCGTTCTCGAAGACGGCGGCGTATCAGAACGGACAAAAAGTGTCCGTCAATCTTGCGCTTGCAACCGTTGACGGCGAGTATGTCGGCGATATTCTCGGCGGCATTCTCACCACGAAAGACTTCGCCCAAGGCGAATACGTTCTCAACGGCGAAAGAAACGATTTCGACATCACGGAAGAAGCGAATGTTGTCAACGCACAAGGCGAAGACGTGACGGCACTCTACAACATCGAATACAACGTGAAAGTGATCGTCAACGAACAACTCATCGACCACACGGCAAACCCCGTCAAAAAGACTTATGACGGCACGGCAAAATCCATAACCATCGAAGCGGCAAGCGACGTGACCGTCACCTACTCTACGGACGGCGTGACGTACACGAGCGGAAATCCGACTTTCGTCAACGCAGGCACTTACACCGTGTTCTACCGTCTCGAACAGGCAGGTAAAACCACGACCGAAGACAAAACCACCGTCACCATATCAAAACGTAACGCAACAGTCATCGCGCTCGATCAAAAGGCGACGTACGGCGAAGATTTCACGCTTGCGGATTCGTTCAAGACAGAAAACGTCATTGACGAAGCCGACGTCGTCGCAACTCTCTCTTGCAATTACGTCAAAGGCAACGACGCAGGCGCATACGCCATAACGATTACGATCAATGACAACGACAACTATGTATTCACTGCTCAAAACGGCTCTCTCACGGTCGGCAAAAAGAACGTCACCGTCACCGCAAGCGGTTTCGATACGATATACGGCGAAGATGCGGATTTGACGAACTTCACGGTTGACGTTGCAGACGCAAAACAATATATCTCTCTCAAATCGGACTATGTCAAAGGCGAAGACGCAGGCACGTACGCAGTGCGTGCAATCTCGTCAAACGACAACTATTCGGTGACTATCGACGGCGTGAATCTCGTCGTTGCAAAACGAGTCGCAACTGTCAAAGCAAACGACGTGACCGTCACTTACGGCACGACGCCCAACTTCTCGTTTACGGCAAGCAATATGTTCGGCAACGACTCCGTCACGAGCGTGACATTCGAGTGCTCGGGCAAAAACGCAAGCGAATCGGGTTATGCGATTATACCGAGTGTAACCGACACGCAAAACTACACGTTTGTGGCAGAAAACGGCGTTCTTGTTATCAAAAAAGCAACGTTAACCGTTGATTTTGACAATATTCCGTCTATAACCTATGGTGACGAATTGCCTGAAATCACGATTGCGCAATATCACGGTTTCGTTTACGGTGAAGATCAATCGGTGCTTGGCGGCACTCTCAAAGTGACTTGCGCATACACGAGTGCGCCTATGGCGGGCACGTTCGATATAACGTTCTTTGGACTTGTTTCAAACAACTACGAGATAGAATACGAAGAAGCGCAACTCGTCGTGAACAAAGCGACACTCACTCTCACTGCAGACGACATAGCGGCGATAACGTACGGCGACAACGTGCCGAGCGTGACGTACACCGCAAGCGGTTTCAAATTTGACGACGAAGCGCGCAAGGCTCAAATCCTTGCAAACGTGGTCGTGACGATCGACACCACATACGTCAAAGGCTCCGACGCAACTGCGAACGGATATTCGTACAATCTCACAATCGAACCGCAAGAAACCGACAACTATATTCTTACACACGGCATAAGCAAAAAGTTTGTCGTGAACAAAGCAAAGTACGTCGGCATTTCTCACAAGAACGTGGAAGGCGGAACGTATTTCCACGCGCAACTCTCGGAATACGCATTGCAGGAAGACTTCTACTGGGACGATGAAAACGCATACCCCACTTGCGACGTAACGCAATATTTTGCACACTACAACGCCGACCCGACCAACTACGAGACGTTTGATTTGTATATCACACTCATTCTCGCAAAAGCAACGCCGACAATCACCGCAACCGTGAACGACGACGCAAACAATTGGACGGGCAACGAAATCGACCTTGCCGCTCTCATAAGCGCAACGAGCAACAATCTTGACAACGGCACCGTCACTATCCCCGCACTCAAAGGCACTGACGGCGGCTTCTATTACGTCACTCTCACGACAAGCGAAACCACCAACTATCTCGCAACAAGCAAACAAGTGAGCGTGCGTATCAAGGCGGCAAAGATAGGCGAGAAGTGGTACACCGTGGAAGAAGCAATCGCCACAGGCAGAGCAATCACCCTTGCCGGCAACGCATTTATCTCCCAAGACGTCACGATAAAGAACGGCACAACACTCACTCTTCCCAGTGGCGACGGCACAGGCGACAGCGCAACGACAATCGGCAATGCAGAAAAGGCTTACGGAGCAGGACAAGGCAACTATGTTGACACCAACGCATCGTTTGTCAACCTGACTCTTACAATCAACAACGGCACAACCGTTGACGTGAGCGGCAACATTCTCATTCTCGGTTTGCTCGGAAGAGCGGGCGCAGGACAGTCGGGACACACGTCCGGCAAACACAGCCAAATCGTCAACAACGGCACAATCACTCTCAACAGCGGCTCTAATCTCGACGTACGCGGATATATCAAGGGCAACGGCACAATCAACGCAGAAAGCGGTTCGAACGTATATACACCTTACGTGGTAATCGACTTCCGCGGCGGCACAAACACTGTAACCGTATTCAGAAAAGGAAAAATCGCACCGTTCTTGCAGTACGAGATGCCCAACATCCAATGCGAACAATTTATCCGTGCAGGCGCAACGCTCAAAGGATACTTCGATTTGTATGCAAACGACAAACACAACTACTGCTCCAACATCGTAATCGGCTCGAAAGGTATAATTCAACTTTCAAGCGGATACGTCCATAAGACTTACAGCAATCAGAAAACCACGCTGACCCTTGTCGGAAACGTATCTATGGGGGCGTTGTCTCTTACGGTAAAACTCGGAATATCTGGCGTTACTGTCAATATGTCCGACGTCCAATTCCCGATACCTTGGCTTTACGACATTCACATCGGAGACGGCGTAACCGAAACAACTCTCAATGCTCCGCACGATTACAAAATTATAACGGGCGCAAGCGTGACGGTGGAAAAGAATGCGACGCTAAATACTTCTAAATCCGTCATAGTATACAGTCAATTCACCGATGTATCATTTGGCGGAAGCGTGTACCCGAACAAAGCCGCTGCTTCGTTTACCGTAAACGGAACGCTCAATATCGGAGGTTCGTTCGGCGGCGCAATTCGATCTACGGAAAGCGGTGCGAAAATCATCGTATCGTCATCAGCAACGTTGTCGGTGTCTTCAAGAGAAGGCAATAGCGGAAACACGAAATCGTGGCAAGCGATTATCAACACAGGTGAATTCGTAACCATTGCAACCATAAGCGAAACTGCAAAATTTGAAGACGGAACGGCTCTTGAAAAAGGAAAGACCTACACCTACAACGGTACGGCGTGGGCGTAAAAAATGAATTACAGACGGCTCTCAAACGAGAGCCGTTTGACTTTGCAATATCGAGAAAAAAGAAAAATCGGAAGTGATTTTTATGCTTGAAAGGGACAGAAAGGGATTCAATGTGTTGAGAATATTTGCGATATTTGCACTGTGTTGCACCGTCGTGCTGTGGGCGGGACTGTGGATTGCTTCCGCAACGCCTGCCGACAAAAGCGGACAAGACACGCAGGCGGTTACGGACAAACTCGACTCGAAATACAATCTCAACTACAAATTCAATCAAAAAGTCGTGACTCAACACGTTGCTTTTGACGAAGACACGACGTATTCGGGTTATTATGCAGGCGAAACACTGAACACCGAACTCATATTCATGCCCAAAAACACGTTGGACAAAGCCGTGCGCTACAAATCGAGCAACACGAGCGTAGCAACCGTTTCGGAAGACGGAGTGATTACGTTTTTGAGCCGCGGAGAAAGCAGAATAAGCGTATATCTCGTTTCAAACCCCGAAGTGTACAACTACGTGGGCGTTGCTTGTTTCGGAGAGAACCCGAAAGCGAGCGGATTGACGCTTGCGCTCGACGCGCCGCTTAAAGTCGGCACGACGACGATGGTTTCGCTCAATGAAGACAGAATCGCGCCGCGCGGCGCAAAATACAAATCATCCGACGAAAGCGTGCTGAAAGTGGACAAACAAGGCTACGTGAGCGGAATAAGCGAAGGCAACGCAACGCTCACCGCCACCGTTAAAGGCGTGTCCGCAAGCATAAACGTGACGGTCTCTCAAAACCCCGAGTACATAAAACCCGAACGGATAAATCTGAAACAAAACGTAACTCTCACTCACGGATACAAAATGGACGCGTACAATCTCATAGACAGCGTGTATCCGCAGGGTGCGCCGAAAGACTGTGTGGTGAACACTTCGAGTTCTTCTCTAGGCGTTGTGTATAAAGACCTTGCCCCGCGCCTGCCCGGCACGTATACCGTGACTTTTACGTCGAGATACGACGAGAGCGTGACGGCAAGCGTTGAAGTGACCGTTGTGAAAGTCTCCCCCACCGAACTTCGAGTGTCGGGTCCTGCCGTGACCACCCCCAACTCTAAAATAAAATTCACCGCAAAACACATGCCGCAGTACTACGAAGACGACGTGACGTGGGAAATCGTCAGCGGAAAAGGCTCTATATCGAGCGACGGCGTTTTTGTCAACGAAGGCTTCGGCACGACGGTGATTCGTTGCCGTTCCACACTTGACCCCACGCTGTACGTGGACAAAACCGTCGAGTCTAAACTGTTTTCGGACGCATATAGCATGGTGAGAAAATTTATGGGGCACGGCGGACTGTCCGCATTGCTTGGCTTTGGCATATTCGGCACGCTGTTGCTTCTTTCAAAGCACAAATACAACGCACTGATTTTCACCGCTCCGCTCGGCTTAATATACGCAGGCTTTTCCGAACTCATTCAGAAATTCACCCCCGGCAGATTCTGCACGATAGCGGACGTTCTCATCGACTTCATCGGCACGCTCATTGGCATGACGATTGCAATAATACTCGTTGTTATCGTGTGCGCAATATGGCGGCTTGCGAACAAGAAAAGTTTCAAAAACATGCTGTACGAGTGGCGTTTGCTCACACTCTCGTCCGCCTTCAAAAAGACATACGTTCAGGACGAATACGCTCTTCCCGTCGCGCTCCGTGACGACGTTGACGAAAAAACCTACGTTGACGACGCGCTAACCGTTGTGGCAAGCGACGTTGACGAGACGGACGAAAAGTAAACTGCGACAACCAAGATAGCAAACGTAAAAACGCGACGACTCAACGTTGCGTTTTTTTATATACGAGAATTTTATATCGGGTATAATCGTGCGCTTTTTCGGCAATAATTCCGCACATGGAAAAAGCAAATTATTCTTGCGAGCATGCGCTTGCTCCTTTCGTTTCAACGCTTTTCAACGCCGTAACCGAGCGTGACGACAGACAAGTCGTCATCGTGTGTTTCGGCACGACGGCAATATCGGGTGACGCTCTCGGTCCTATGGTAGGCACGCTATTGACGGACAAATACGACATCCCCGCGTTTGTGTACGGCACGCAGGAAAATAACGTCAACGGCAAGAATATGAAAGACTGGCTGTCCTTTATAAAGACCGTTCACGAAGGTGCGATTTTCGTTGCGGTTGACGCGTCTTTGGGCAAAAAAGACAAAGTGGGAGAAGTCGTGATACGCGAAGACGGCGTGTGCCCGTCCGGCGTAACGGGGAAAACAAAGCGCTTCGGGGACATAGGAATTTTGGGCATAGTCGCGCAAAATCACGGAGACGCGCTTATGCAACTTTTGACCGTATCGCCACTTAACGTATCCGCTTTGGCAGATAAAATCGCGATTTTGATAAAAAACGCCGTTTAAGCGCAAGAACAGCCCGTCAAGACGACGGGTGTTTACATCTTTTAACTATAAAAATTTTTGCGATTTATATTGCATATACTTTTTTGATAGATTATAATATTGAGTACCACAAAAGCGCATACGCGCACACGCACAGACAAAGGAGCATAAATGGCTAACATTCTTTCGGCAAGCATTCCGCACGCCGATATAGCGTTCTTCGCAATACTGGCACTTGGGTTGATACTCGGCATAATCAGGGGCTTTTCAAAATCGTTCAAAGGCTTCTTTCTTACCGTTGCGATAATGTTGGTATCTTTGCTCGTCATCTCCCCGACTTTCGAGCCCGTGCGCAACATCGACGTGTTCAACAAAATGGACGATTCCATATCCGCGTCGATAGAAAGCAAGAACGAGATGTTCTCCATCCCCATTTACGTCGAAAAATCCGAAGACGGCACTTTGTCGTACTGGGTGGATGTGACACAAGACGGAGAAACGAAACGCGTTTTGCTTGAAAATTCGATGGGTAGCGACGTGACTTCGTCTCTGAAAGGCAAAATTGCAATCTGGCTCGCGAAATCTTTCATAACCGAAGACGGACAGACGATAGGCTCCGTTGCGGGAACGTTTATATCCGACATTATCGTTGCGATCGTCATGTTCATTGTGTATTGTCTCGCGTTGTGGTTGATATGCTTTTTACTACGCAAGATATTTGCCGGCATGCGCAACTCCGAAAGCGGCGCGCTCAAAGCAATCGACCGTATTTTCGGCGCAATCATATCCCTTGCGTTCTCATTTGTGTTTATCCTGCTCGTGCTTGCGATTTTAAGCTCGCTGCGCAACAAGATTCCGCAAGTGGACGAATATTTGACAAACTCAACCGTTTGCGGATATTTCTATCTCAACAATCCTGTCGCAACCCTGTTCCACAAGATATTCGGCTGACGACGCACTCGCGCGCTCTTAAAGGGGCGCGTTTTTATATAGGAGCAAGTTATGAGAGTTCTCAAAGGTACGCTTACGTTCATTCTCGGTATGGTGCTGGGCATCATTCTTTTCGTGTTGGCAATCGGCGGCGCGGTTTTTGCCGTCGGCTCGTCTATGACGGTCGGACAGTTGCAGGAATCGCTGACGCAGGAAGAAGTCATCGCAAAAGACAGTGCGTTATACTCGCAAAAACTTATCGACGCCATAAAGAGCATCGTCGGCGACGTGAAAAATATAAAATCACTCAGTCTCAAAACGCTTTACGAACACTACGGAATATCCCTTCTCAACGGAATAAGCGGCATCGACTTCACCGAAAAAGAATTTTATACTCTTCCTATAAGCGAACTTATCGACGACACGTCGAAAATCGTCAACTCGTTTACACTCGGCGATATAAGCAAAATCACCAACGTCGATTTTTCGTCTTACGATTTGCCCGTGCTTGACGACAATCTAAACAACAACGTCAAGACCGCACTCAACAATATCTTGTCTTCTCTCAACGGAGATTTGACGATACGTTCGATAAACGACAAATTCGGCATAGATATAGGCGTTGGCGAAAATTCGCTCCTTGCCGCAGTGCAGGACGTTGCTTTGTCAAACTTCGGCTCGGTCGTAAACGCAATGATGCTCGACAAGATTCTAAACGTCGATTCCGACACATTCGTAAAAGTCGGTGAAAACGACGTTTATGTCAAGGCGGACAAATACGACGTCGTGTCAAACGCAGACCTTCAAAACTCCGCTTACACCGCTCCCGTAGGCGTTGAAACCTACATCGCCGGCGCAACGGACTCCGATAGCGACGGCACTACAGACACTCTCGTTGAAAAAGAACTCCGCTTCGTAAAAAAAATCACGCAAGATGCCGATGGCAACGAAGTCGTGAAATACGTCGTTGACAACTCTTGCTATGCAACCGATTTCAACGCAGAAACCAACGAAAAAGAATTCTATCGCCACGTGCAATACGAGAAATATACCGGCGCGAGCGAAGAGTATTTCGTGCTGTCCTACGCAAACAAAATCGTGGAAGTCGGAAGCACGAGTTTCACGCTTTACACAAAAGGTTTCTTGTCTCTTAACGACGTTTACGTATCCGTCGGCGGAACGGTCGTTCCCTTCTCATCGGGCGTGACGAGCGACAAAATCACACTTGGCAACACCGTCAGAAAAGCGGCAGACGGATCTTTTGAAAATGCGGAACGCTATTTCATCTATGACGTCCCCGTCGACAAAAACACGAAACTTCGCGCTTTTGAAGACGGCACTATTCCCGTCTACACCGATTGCTACGAACGCGTACACGTCGGAACGTCGGAACAGATTCTGCAACTCGTGGCGTATATGACGGTCACCGAACTTCAAAACGCGGACGATCTTCTCAACTCGCTCACCGTGGGCGACGTCGTGAGCGGCGATTCGTCCAAAATCGTCAACGCGCTCAAAGATTGCAAACTCAAAGACATCGGCTCGAAAATCAACACTCTCAAGATCGATGACGTGATCGACATCAACGACGAATCTTCGATTGCAATGAAATCTCTTGCGGCGCACGGAGCAACGCTTGACAACATCGACACTATCGTGAACGAACTTTCTATCGGCGAACTCATGGAAGTGACCTACGACGTTTATCAGGCGCAAGCGGACGGCGATTACGTCAAAGTGGATCTGTTCGTCCCCTTCAACAAATATCTTGAAATTCACAAAACCGCAAAATCGGAAAACGGACTCTTCGTCAAAGACGCAAGCGACAATTACGTCTCGACGACGGACGAAACGGGCGATGTGTACGTCAATATCGGCAGATACACCCTTTTCGACTCCGAAAAACATGCGGGGCTCGATCGCTATGCCCTGACGAGCCAATCGGCAACGAGCATAACCATTCAATCGATGGCAAGACGAGGCTATCTCATAGACGAGATAGGCACTAAAGTGGATTCGTTGTGCATCGACGAACTTATCCGCATAAAAGCGGACTCCGCCGTCATCATGCGCTCGCTTGCAAAACGCGGCACGACTCTCAACAAGTTTGCGGACGTTGCGGACGAATTGAAACTCTCCGAAGTCATCGAAATATCCGCCGATTCCGCTCGCATAATGAAATCGCTCGTGGCACGCGATTGCCTTATCAAAGACCTTGACAAGATAGCCAACGACTTGACGCTCAGCGAAACCGTGGACGTCAAATTTGACCAATTTACGCCCGATGCAAGCGGAAAATACGTCAAGGTAGTCGGTGACGGATACGTCTTCTACGACTCCGAAAACGTGCTTATGCAAGGTATGCAACGCTTCAAAAAAGACTCGTCTTCATCCCCTGCGACATACGTTGCAGACGACAACGGATCTTTTGTGCATGACTTCTATTTCACTCTCTACAACATTGCAACGCACTCCGACGCCACGCTTTACGCTCGCTATGACAGAACAGTGGTGAGCGGCGCGTCTTCAAAGGTGTTGCAACGTCTTGCGTTCTCCAACGTCGGCGAATTCTCCACCGCTTTTGACGCGCTCACGCTCGGCGACGTAATCGACATAGATCCCGACGTCTTGGAAGTTGCGGATGCCGACTACAAACTTGCAAACCCCACCGTGACATACTATGCCTACGATGAGACCAACCACGTGTTCAAGCGTGACGAAACGGGCGTGTATTACGTCTCTCGCGCGGGCGAAAGTTCGGCGGTGCTGAAACGTCTTGCGTTTGTGCCCGTCAACTCGCTCTCAACCGCTCTTGACACAATCATCAAAGATATGCTCCTTAGCGAGCTTATCGACGTGTACGAGCAATACGCGGTGTCTGTCGACACGACATACGATCCTACATCCACGCTTGCTTCAACTATTCAAGAAACGGATAGATTTATCGTCAAACCGCTCGGTATTGACGAAAGCGGAAAGGCATACACGTTTGTATATAACCAATTCGGAAAATACATCGCAAGAGACTATGCGTTCATTCAAACGCCCGTGAGCCAACTCACAGTAAGCGGAAACGCACGCTTCGAGTACGTCAAACTCAACAGCGCGGCGGAAGCAACGATTGCAATGTCAAGCGGCGGCGTATATTACAAACACGGCGACGAATACGTCTCCAACACCGCTCTTTGCGTGTATCTCGCGTCTCTTGGCAAATTTGACAATCTCTACACAAGAAACGCTGTCACGAGCGGCGGCATCGAGGCAGCAACCTATTCGGATGCAAATCTCTACGTCGAAATAAGCGGCATGTACACCCCCTACAACTCGGCAAAACTGACGCATCTTGGATTCTCGTCATACTTTGTCAAACAAACAAAGACGGACGGCACGAAATTCTACGTGTCCACCACCACACCCAACGCAAGCGACGACACATATTATCAATACCAGGGCAAGGACGATGACGGCAACTCGAAAGAACCGCTCTACTCCAAAGTGTATTGCGAGAATATCTACGTCAAGTCCGCAAGCGGCGGCTACGTGTTCAACGGCAACGAATACGTAGCGTATGACGCTTCAAAACATGACGGTCTTGACAGATTCGAGCAAGTGGTCGGCTATCTTGCAACCGCAAACGAAACCTACGTCAAAGTGAGCGGCGCGTATGCAATCGCGCTCCCCCACACTCAAGCCATGGTGGCAAGAGAAGGCGGCATGATCCGTGAAAAGAGCCAAGCCGTCATCCGTATGCTCGCAACCAAAAAAGTGACCATTGCAAATATCGACAGCGTCATCAAGACCGCAACCGTGGGCGAGATCATGGAAGTCTCCCCGGACAGCATTTTCGAGAAGTTCGCAGACTCCACAATCAACTCTCTCAACGCCAATTTGCAAAGCACGATCACCGAGATGTCGGTGGGCGAACTTATGGAATTTGCAGGCGTCTCGACAAGCAACGCCGTCGTGCGCTCCGCACTCAAAGACGTGAAACTCAAAAACTTCTTTGACAGTCTCACATTCAACCCCTCCGTCGGCATCGTTGTGGATATGGAAAAGGCTTGCGGTTACACAAAATAATCCGCAACGGAAAACAGCAACAAAATCGAAAAGCCGAAAATAAGAAAGGCGCATCGTTGAAAGAGCAATTTTTCAACGCAAAACAAACAATCGCAACAAAAAATACACCGTCAAATTCGGTGTATTTTTTTGTTTGTTTTCTATGTTTATAAATTCTTGTTTCCTATGTCGGTCAACATTGTTTCTATGTCGCTAGCCAAATTTTTGCTTGACCGACACGATTGCTTATTGGCTTGCCTTGTGCGTTTTTCTCGCATTATTGCCACTCTAACAACTATGTTTTATCGTCGCTTTTCACTGCCTGTTTGCAGTCATAATACACAATTCGATTTTGCGTTGTTTTGCTCAAATCAAGGCTTTATATATGCATTTTTGTGACATAAAGTGCGCGTTATTCTTTTTCGGACAATTCGAACCATTCTGCCTCCAACGGCTCGAGTGCAGTTTTCAACTCATCGATTTCACTCTGCAACTCGGTGATTTTTTTATAATCTGAATACACCGTTTCGTCGTTGTGCACGATGTCTTCGAGTTTTGCGATTTTATCTTCAAGCACACTCATCTTCTCTTCGAGAAAGCTCATTCTGTGCTTGCGCCGAGCAATCTCTTTGCTCTCTGACACGGGCTTCTCTTTCTTTTTCGGCGCGCTCGTTTGAGCGTTCTCTCCCGTTTGTTCCGCCACCTGTCTCGATTGTTCGAACTCCGAATACGTGCCGTCAAAAACACTCGCTTTGCCGTCTTCAAACACGATAAGGCGGTTGCACACTCGGTTGATGAAATATCTGTCGTGAGATACGGTCAGCACCGTGCCCGTGTAGCCTGAAAGCAAGTTTTCAAGCGTCTCTTTGCCGATGATGTCCATGTGGTTGGTCGGCTCGTCAAGGATGAGAATGTTGGGACGTTTGCGGATGATTTTGCAAAGCGCAAGGCGCACCTTTTCACCGCCCGACAAGTCGCATATCCGCTTGAACACGTCGTCGCCCGAGAACAAGAACGCACCAAGTGCGCTGCGTGCCTGCGTGTTGTCAAGAAGGGGAAATTCGTCTTGAAAATCTTCAAGCACCGTCTTGGTCGAAAAACTTTGCGTGAGCGTCTGGTCGAAATATCCCACGTTTGCGTGCAAGCCGAAAATCGCCGTGCCGTCAAGGGCTTTGACAAGGTGCATCACCGTCTTCACAAGCGTGGATTTGCCCGTGCCGTTGTTGCCTATTATACCCACCTTTTCGCCGCGTTTTATCACCGCGCTTATCTCGCCGAGCGGCTTGTCGTATCCGAAAACGAGTTTGTCGAGCACAATCGCCTTCTCCACCGTTTCGCGCTCTGGCTCGAACGCTCCGCGGAATGAAGATACGTTGAAAGGATTGGGAGTGTTGACGTCGCCTATTCTCTCGATTTGTTTGAGTTTTGCTTGCGCCATGGCGGCTTTTGACGCTTTGTAGCGGAATCTTTCAACCAGTGCGCCAAGGCGTTCCATCTCCTTTTTGCGCGCCATGGAATCCTTCAAAGCCTTGTCGTACGCCTGCTGTTTTTGCGCCATAAACGCCGAGTAGTTGCCCGTGTACCTTGTCGCCTCGCCATACTCTATCTCGTAGACAACGTTGACGATTTTGTCAAGGAACATTCTGTCGTGCGACACGATAACGCAAGACTTTTTGTAGGCGCAAAGATAGTTTTCAAGCCACTCTATCGCTTCGAGATCGAGATGGTTGGTCGGTTCGTCGAGAAGAAGCACGTCCGGTTTTGACAGTAGCAGTTTTATCAGCGCGATTTTGGTGCGCTGTCCGCCCGAAAACGTGTTGAGCGTCTTTTTCAGATCGTCATCGCAAAAGCCGAACTTGCGCACGGCGGTCATATACTCTTTCTTGTACAAATATCCGCCGTCTCTCTCAAATTTTTCGCAAAGAGCCGAGTATATGCGCACGTTTTGCTCGCATGAGTCCTTTTCAAGCGCAAGGCGCGCGGATTCCATATTCCTTTCGGTCTCCAAAAGCGGCGCGTATGCGGACAATATCTCGTCAAACATCGTCCTGCCAAGCTCGTCGTTGGACGTCTGTTTCAAAAATCCCACGACCGGATTGCCGTTTTCAAACACGCCGTACGGCTCGCCTTCCACACCGCAAGTGTAGTCCACTTCGCCCGTAAGCACTTTAAGCAGCGTGGTCTTTCCGCATCCGTTGCGCCCCACAAGCGCAATCTTCTCGTTTTCGCGCACGGCAAAATCCACCTGTGTAAGCACAGGCGTGCCGTCATATTCCACCGCTATATTTGAAACTACGATCTGCATACGACAAATTCTACCGCATTTTGCAAGATAAGTCCACAAAACAAAATGGATAAAAAATGAAATGCCGCGATTTAAAGCCCTTTTCTAATCAGAAATGCATTATACAAAGCAAAATTCTCGCCTAAAGATTGCTCCGTCTTGTTTAAAAAATGCGTCGTTATTTTATCATATATGATCTGATTGCCATTTTGCATATAGGTTGCAAGTGCCATAACAACTTGGTCTTGATTTATCGCCTGTATCATTAAACACTGTTGTGGCGAATGATATTTTCCATTATCATATCGTTGCATAACATTTTTTTCAACGGCATAAACGTTGACAATATCAGGATTCGCAATAATGATTTCCGAAATGTTCAGCAATGCGATTTCTTTACTCTTTTCTTCATAATATAAATACTCAATATTAGACGATTCTCTTTGTAAAGCAACGTATGGCGTTTTAGTCTTAACGTTGTAACCGCTTATCACATCAACCATAAAATCGTTTATTTCTTTGCTTATTGTTCCCATACATTTCTCCTTTTAATGATCCATTAAATATTCAATATAATCGTCGGCATCTTCACTATAATCAACCATATCTTCGATATTATAGTTTGGATACATACACTCATCTTCATAATATCCGTAATCGCTCGACAATCCGCAATCGCAATCCGAATTGTAGTCGTATAATAGATTTTTTATTGTTTTAACATCATTTTCACTACAATTATCATCAAACGGTAAATCTTCGTTTAGTTCATCTGCTAGATCAATTTCATCTATATCTCTATTTTGTGAAACACTTTGTCCCCGTCTTAGTTCAATAATAATATTGCTGGTTTTGTTTTCATAGACTTTGAAATCTTTTAGTATACAGTTGTAATCGAGATAACTGTCTATCAAATCGAAGTCATTTACTACATCGTCAGAAATGCGACCAATAACTATTGTACGCGAATTTATTTTTATACAGACAAGTATATTCTGTTTTTCACATTGTAAAAATAACGGCATTCCCACTTGTAGAATACCAAAATTATCCAATAATGAAATAATTGCATCTTCTCTCTTTTCAATGTAAGTTGTGATTGCTTTGGGTTTGTTTAAGTTTTTTATAATTAGGTCATAAAACACAACGACAAAGCTATCAAATATTTCATTCACTACATCTTCTCTTATTAAAATTTCATTATATACACGAGTTGATATCATATGGGAAACACTTTGCAATTCAGCCATATTTGTTATTTTGTACAACGCAAACATTGAAAAATAACCATCGCCAATTATTTCTTCTAAGCATCTTTTTATTCCTTTATCTAATGCCTTATTGCTTTTTAAAACAAAAGAAAAACATTCTTTGCTTTGTTCTATGTTATCAAAAACACTTGTACCGCCATATGATATCATGGCTTTAAAAATAGATTCTAATAGACTTTTGTACATTTTTCACCTTTATCATCTCAATAAACACAGTTTGATTATAATCGCAACAACAATGGGGATAAGAATCATACTAACAATAAATGCTATTACAGAGAACTCCTTTTCAATGGCAAATGTCAAACCTACCGCCGCTCCGATCCATATCGCAATTACAAATATCCCCAAAATTATATGTATAATTTTTTCACTCACATCACGACTTAAATAGTTTTTATTTTTAATATTTGTTTTGCAATCTTCACAATTCCCGCTGACATCTATTTTTCTTTCATCATTCATTCTTCTTGAAACAATTCCGAGAAGCCTTCTTATTTCAAGATCGTCGTCGTCATTGATTTCAGGATGCAAAGAGCGTTCACCGATTTGCATTGCTTTTTCAAAATCTTTTCTATTTTCTATATCACACCAAACCCGTAGCGCAGAAATTGCAATCTTTTTACTTGTAGGATAGAGTATATTTGCCTGTGCCAAATACTCAAACTTTTTGTTTCTGTCACTGCATCTATATGCCAAATTATTCAATAAGAAGGCTTTATACTTATTTTCTTTTTCCATAATTGGAGATGCTGCTACTTCTTTATATTTTTTCAACACTTCTTCTTCGCTATTGTTTTTATCGCGAATATAATCAAAGGCATTGCTATACATTTCAAGCACCGCATTTTTATCATTTTCTTGTTTTTTTATATTGTTCTTATTTGATATGGTCGTTTGATTTATGCTTCTTGCCGAAGATGAGTTTGTCGTTTTTGTGATTTTGACATTGGAATTTTTGTATGAACTGTTTTTTTGTGTATTAGAACAATCTAGTTCTATAGGTTCATTTTCATTGTACATGTACAAAAGTGTCGCGACTATATGTTTACATATTCCGGTGTAATGATAAAATGCAGGACATGTGCAATGATAGTCTACCAACGTATCATCTTTGAAGGTCAATGACACATCATAGTCTTCCCTTCCGCGAACACAGGCTTTATACACGCCCCTGACCTTCGCCACACTGAGCACTCTCCCATCATTGTAATAATATAACCCTTTACTATAAGTAATATCAACATTACACATAAACCTAATACTATCAGTACTCTTTATTTTTGGGTACAAATACTTTTCCATAAAATAGACCACCATAAAACTTATATAAAAATACTAACACAATAGTTTTTATAATGCAACACTATAATTTTATTATTTATTGTTTATTTAAGATAAAATATTACTAAAGTTTAAATTTTGGAGACTATTGTATGGAAAAGGCGGAAGTCGCAAAGCGCATAAAAGAACTTCGTGAGAGTAGACATTTAAGCCAAAATGCTCTTGCAAACATAGCAGGTGTGTCTCCAACATATATTTATCAACTTGAGCGCGGTGAAAAAAGCCCTACTATAGAGTATCTCAATTATATTTGTTCAGCCTTAGGCATTTCATTATGCGATTTTTTCAAAACAACAACCGATACAAAGCTGAACGTTGGAAGTTTATCTGAAGCACAATTGCAATATCTGAATATATTCTTGGAAAGTTTATCTCGATAACACACTCTCCGTTTTCCGCAAATAATAATTTTGCGCCCAATATCGCAAAAAATCGTTGACAAATACTCTTATAAAGATTATTATAAACAAGCATTCAAAATATTTTGCCTGTTTAGCTCAGTCGGTAGAGCATTCGGCTGTTAACCGAAGTGTCGGGGGTCCGAGTCCCTCAACAGGCGCCAAAAAGAACGTGAAAACGTTCTTTTTTTTGTGCCTGTTTTTGGCTCGTACCCCTGCCGCACAGTCGTGCGGAAGCACTTTGTGCCACGACACTTCTTCCGAATTGGACGCGTTGTGTTGTTGTAAATAAATTTACACACAACGCTACTTCACGGGGGTCCGTTCTTTCTCTACAAAAGCCAAATAGATGTAAACACGTTCTTTTTTTTTGTGCCTGTTTTGGGCTCATACCCCTGCCGCACACTTGTGCGGCGGCATTACATGCCACGACACTTCTTCTAGATCAACGTAAAAGAATCGCTTTTGTGGGGGTGATTTCTGAACGGCTGTGTCATTGTAAACAAGTTTGCTAACAACGCTATTTTCCGTGAGTTCAAGTCCAGAATCGCATTTGAAATCATTGCATTATGCAATTTATCTAAAAATTTGATGTGGAGAGCCACGCCGGCACACTTTTTATGCATGCGAAAATAGGCGCATGGTTGCGCCGAAAAGAGAAGATTGTTTGTGAATTCGGTTACTTCAACGAGCCGATGATTGCCGCGATACCGGAAATTCCGCCCAAAGCCACAAGCACGATCACTAAAACGATTGCGAAAAGAATGTAAACGCAAAAGAAAGAACGCGCAAAACTTCTGCGGCAGATATTGCTTGAATCGCACGCAAAAATTATCATACAAATAAAGCCGATAAGCGGAATGCTGAAAAGAATGTTATAACCGAAATACGCCCACGCGGTGAGCGGTCTGTACTTCTGCGGCAATGACATGATTTCTTGATTTTCAATGTCTGTCATAAAAAAAACTCCCTGTAAAATGCGTTAAATATCGTAAAACGCACCCTATTGATTCGATTATAACACACACATTGCGTATGTCAATTCCGATTTCCTATTTTTTGATTGTCATCAACCAAGAACCGCACGTGCAATTTTATTGTTTATTTTAATTGATTATTAAACAACTCGTATAGTATAATAATCGTGTACGAGAGATCGTTAAACTGCAGAAAAAATCATAATTAAATCAGGGAGTTTTGCTTATGATATTCCGTCAGAATTCACTAATTCCGAAATATCTCGAAAAAAATCAAAAGGCTTTCGAGATTATTTTAGTTGTTTTTCAATGCGTGATATTCCCAATAATATCCATAGTCATAACTTGCGTCGGCGAACAACGCCCCGTCGCAAAATCGCTTTCGTACATAGCGTACCGTGAAAACCATATGGGGCTTATTTATTTTTACGGTTTGCTGTTCGTCGCAGGGTTTTTCCTTGCGCTGAAAATGTGTCTCGACGCAGGTCAATATTCAAAACAAACGAAATTTTTCTTCCTTTGTTTTGCGGGGATAAGTTGCGTCATTCTCACGGCAGGCATTTCCGTTCCTTGGCTTGACGGCGAAGGGGACACCATCGAAAAATTTGCAAGACTACGCAAGATTCACAACATAGTTTCAACGATAGGATTCGTGATGTTTTTCGTCGTTGAGTTATGTTTGTTTCTCACGACGGCATTCAGAAACGGAAGACAGTTCCTAATCTCTGCCGGCATGATTTCTTTTGTGCTTATCTCGTCGGTGATTCTCATCAAAGAAGCAAATCTCGTGGGCTACAACACCGAGTTGCACTGCCCCGTAACCGCAATCGCACAGATTTATGTTTTTTGCGTAATAGAACTCACGATGACGATACAGTATTTCCTCATGCGGATAATGCCAAACAAAAAATTCGCTCTCGAACAAGAGCCGCTCGAAAGCAACGAATGAGCGACGTTTCTCAAAAGTCATACTTTGCATATATCGCGCTTTGCTCGGACGGAACTTATTACGTCGGATACACCGACGATATCGCAAAACGCGAGAAAACGCACAACTCGGGTAAAGGCGCAAAATATACAAGGTCTCGCCTTCCCGTGCACATAGTGTACTATGAGGAATGTTGTGACAAATCTTGCGCAATGTCTCTCGAGTGGCATCTAAAAAGATTGTCGCACGCTCAAAAAGAAACGTTGATAAAAGATAAGAAATGAACAAAAAAGGCAATCCGCATACTCGTTGATTGCCGTTTTATTATTTTAATAATAAACAAGTAATTTTCTTCAACTTATGGACAAAATCAAAAAATAAAACTATAATATTCGCACTATGGGTGAAGTTTTTCTCGACGCATTATTAGACAGTCTGAAAATACTTGCGGTCATTGTGGTTTTCAGTGTGATAATCGCACTGATCGAGCCGAAATTGTCCGAAAAAGTCAGGCTGAAAGGCAAACTCGCTCCGCTTATCGGGGTGAGCGTTTCACTATTGCCGCAATGCGGATTTTCCATCGTCGCAACAGATCTTTATCAGAAGCGACACATCACCGTCGGCACACTCATAGGCGTATATCTTGCAACAAGCGACGAGGCTTTGCCGATATTCCTTGGCAATCCGCAAAAAGCGTTGCACGTACTTCCGCTCATTGCGCTCAAATTTTTGCTCGGTCTCATTCTCGGCTATGCGATAGATGCAATTTTTGCAAAGAGCAGAAAAAAGGTTGAGCACCACGTTGCGCATTGCGACGAACAATACAAGATACGTCTCACCGATTGCAAGAGCGCAGAGCTTGTCGAAAAGACGAATGACAATCAAGAGTGCGTCGAGCATTGTGATTGCGAAGATTGCAAAGAGAGCGAGCATCAAGAAGAAATCGCCATAGAAAAAGAAAAAGAAAAAGAAAAAGAAAAAGAAAAATCGACGAAGAAACCAAAATCCGAAAAGGCGGAAAAACTCGACAAATATCTCGTTCATCCCCTTCTTCACTCGCTTGAAATATTTGCATATGTATTCGTCGTAAACGTAATTCTCGGCATTGTTATGTACTACGTCGGAGAAGATAAACTCGTGGCGTTTCTCACGCAAAACAAGTATCTTGCGCCGCTCCTTTCGGTGCTTGTGGGCGCAATCCCCAACTGCGTGTCTTCCGTCGTGATAAGCGAATTGTACATCATGGGCGGACTCGGATTCGGTGCGACTCTCGGCGGATTGTGCATGAACGCAGGGCTCGGATTTGTGTATCTGTTCAAGGACGTGAAACACACTCAACGCAACTTTGCGATATTCTTTGCAATGTTTGCAATAAGCGTTGCGGTTGCATACATATTCTCTGCAATCTTCAACTTTGACGTGCTGAAATTCTGAAATAGTCTCTTTTCAAGAACGGAAAAATCACGACGAATTGCGCACTGATAATACAAAAATCGCGTTATTCACACACGAATGTCGATAAGTTGCGGGTTGTGTTGATAAAATGCGGATATATACACACCGTTTATCCACATAAAATATCGCCTGATTTGCCAATATATTGCGCTTTTTAATGCGGCAACACGGTATAGTTTGTGGTGTAGGTTTGATTTTCTACTTGTCAACAGACCTTATATATGTTATCATTATGAAAGAAAATATATCAATAAATAATATAGGCGAAAAATGAAACTTATTTGTCAAGGAAACGAATTGAGCGATGCTCTTGCAAAAGTTGTAAAAGCACTTCCCGTGAAGCGCAACAACCCGATTCTCGACGGCGTGAAACTCACCGCACTCGGTGACACTCTCACCATTTTCGCAACCGATCTAGAACTCGCAATCGAAAAGAAAATCAACGCGCAAGTTCTCATCGAAGGCGAAATCGTCGTTCCGGGCAAACTTTTTGCCGACTACGCAAAGAAAATAGAAGAAGAACAAGTCGAACTCGACGGCACCGATCCCGCGAAACTTATCATCAAGTATCTCGACAGTGAACTTATGATAAAATGCTTCAGTGCGGACGAATACCCTGTGTTTAAAGAAGTAGACACACAAAATTCTTTCATCATTCTGAAGAAAGAACTTAAAGACATAATTTCAAAGGTCATCTTCAATGTCGCCGTTGACGAAGCAAGACCGTCTCTTCGCGGCGTTTGCCTTAACGTCAAAGACGATGAAGTTGAAGCGGTTGCTTCCGACGGATACCGTCTTGCTCTTGCAAAAGCGCAAATCAACAACAATGGCGTCATAGACAAAATCGTCGTTCCGTCAAAGAGTATGAATGAACTTGCTCGTCTCATCGACGAAGGTGAAGAGACTATCACCGTTTTCGTTGAAAAGAACTATATAATGGTAGATCTTTTCCACACAAAAATCGTCACTCGTCTTATCGGCGAAGATTATATCAACTACGAAAAGATTATCCCCAGCGTGTTCACCACTTCCGTTACCGTGGACAAGAAACTTTTTGAAAACGCAATCGATCGTGTCTCTCTCATCAATCGCGCAGAGAAAAAATCCTACGTCAAGATGGAAATAAAAGAAGATACGCTTGCGCTCAATGCTCACTCCGAAGACGGTGAAATCAACGAAAAAGTCACAATCGGACTCAAAGGCAAAGATCTCACGATAGGCTTCAATTCAAAATACATCATTGATTGTATGCACGCAATCGACGAGCCGTTCGTGACTCTCAACTTCACCACTTCCACTGCACCTGGAATCATCAAGGGCGAGTCGGAAAGGTGGTTGTATCTCATCCTTCCCTTGCGCGTCATCGGCTAAAAGCCGCGCTAAATAGCGACTGACATTGTCAACACCCCGAGCCTGCCAACTCACGTACGTCTTGTACGTTAGGGTTGTCATTCTCGGGGTGCTTTCGCGTCATTCATCTATTTATCGCGGCTTTAATAATTAATTAAAAAAAAGCACGTCATGCGTGCTTTTTTTATCTGTTGAGTATCATGTTTCTTATATCCGCGACTGTGATTTTGATGCGCGGATTGGTCTTGATTTCGTCGCTTATCTTGTCTCTTGCGTGGATAATAGTCGTGTGGTCGCGGCCGCCGAACATCTCGCCTATTTGCACGAGCGGCGTCGGCAAAAGCTCTGTGATAAGATATATTGCAATCATTCTCGGCTCGACGATGCTCTTTGTTTTCTTCTTCGAGATTATGTCTGCGGTCGAGATTTTGAAATACTTGCAAACCGCGTCTATAATGTCGCTTGCGTCTATTGTTTCGCCCCTGTCTTCGATAAACTCGGAGAGTGCTTCGTAGGCAAGTTCTTTTGTCGTTATAACGTTGTTCGTAAGAGAACTGAAGAAGATTATCTTGTTGAGCAAGCCTTCCATTTCTCGTATGTTTGACGGCGATTTTTCAGCAATAAATTCGGCAACTTCATCCGAAAGCATAAACTTGGATTGAGCGGCTTTCGTCTTGAGAATGGCAACTCTCGTTTCCATATCGGGAACTTGAATATCCACCGTAAGACCGCAAACGAAACGGGTGCGAAGTCTGTCGGAAAGAGTGGTAAGGTCTTTCGGTGCACGGTCGGACGTCAAGATGATTTGTTTGTTGTCCTGATACAAGTCGTTGAATATGTGGAAGAACGCTTCCTGCGTGGCTTCCTTGCCGATAAGGAATTGCACGTCGTCCACCATAAGCACGTCACATGAGCGATATTTTTCTCTGAAACGATTGTTTTCGTCGTTTGACTTGTTGCGAATGACGTTGATAAGTTCGGTCACGAGCGTTTCCGCACTGACGTACAGTACGTTAATTTGCTTCTTGTTTTTGAAAAGATAGTTGCCTATCGCGTGCAAAAGGTGTGTTTTTCCAAGTCCGACACCCGAGTATATAAACAGCGGATTGAAACTTCCGCCCGGATGTTCCGCAATAGTCTTGCAGGCAGCGAGCGCATAGGCGTTTGATTTACCTTCGACGAAGTTTTCAAAAGTATACTTTTCAAGGAACGGGCTTTTTTTCTTGCCGTTTTCCTTGGGCGGTTCATTGGTGACGAAGCCTTGATCTTCGATAAACACGGTTTGCTTGTTGATAAAATCGTCTTTTTTGTCGGGCGTTGTGATTATCACGTCGGTTATTGATGAATTGAGAGCGGACACGACTTCTTTTATCGTGTCTTTATAGCGAGTGTCGATTGTGCGTTTTGCGTTTGCCGAAATAGTGGATAGCACGATTGCATTATCCACGAAACATACAGGTTCGAGTTTTTCTATCCAGACTTCGTAACTTATAGCCTGAATGGATTTTGACAACTCGTCTTTTGCGTCTTCCCAAAATTCTTCGATGTTTATCATAGTTTTGATTATATCAAAAAAAGTCGATTTTTCAAGCAAAAATCCAAAAAGAAAACTTAAACACAAGATGTTGAAAAATTTTGCGCTCTACGCTATACTTGTAGTGTATGAAAATCGTCTCGTTGGAACTTAAAAACTTCAGAAACTACACTCACGCGCTCGTCGAATTCAAAGACGGGCTTAACGTGTTGTACGGAAAAAACGCCAGCGGAAAGACGAATATGCTCGAAAGCGTGTATCTTTGCTCGATATTTCACTCTCCGCGCACCACGAAAGACAAAGAAATGATTCTTATGGGCGAAAGTAAAGCGCAGGTGAAAATCGTGCTTGAAAGCAAATTTCGCCGTCACACGATAAATCTTCAGATAGACGAACAAGGCAAGAAAAAAGTTGCGGTGGACAATATTCCCGTCAATCGTGCAGGCGAACTTCTTGGCGTTCTCGGCGTTGTGTTTTTCTCCCCCGATGAGATGAAACTCGTCAAGGAATCCCCCGGCGAACGCAGAAGATTTTTGGACGTAGGACTTTCTCAACAACAAAAAAGTTATTTTCTTGCTCTTCAACGCTACAACAAAACGCTCAAACAGAAAAACAACCTTCTAAAAGAATACAAATTCAATCCCAACATCGACGATATGCTTGACGTGTGGGACGCAGGTCTTGCAAAGGAAGGAGCGATAATCATTCAAAAAAGAATGGACTATATCGCAACTCTAAACGACGCAGCAAGAAAGTTTCATTACGCACTGAGCGGAGAACAAGAAACTCTCGCGTTGTCATATGAAAGCGGCTCGAAAACCGATTGCGACGCAAAAGTCCTTGAAAGCGAATTGTATAAATCAATAATCGGCGCAAGGCAGAAAGACAAAGAACTAGGCTTCTCAACCATAGGACCGCATAGGGACGATATAAAAATAGAAATCAACGGCAACGACAGCCGCAAATACGCGTCCCAAGGACAACAGCGCACGATTGCGCTTGCAATGAAACTCGGCGAAGTGGTCATCTACAAAAACGAGATAGGCGAGCCGCCTGTTTTGCTTCTCGACGACGTTTTGTCCGAACTCGACCAAGACAGACAATCGATGCTTTTGAAAATGACGGAAGGTTTTCAAACCATACTCACCTGCACTGAATACGACCTTAAAAATCCTGCAACGTTGTTCCATATAAGCGGCGGCAGTGTTGTGAAATAAAGCAAAAACAATAAAAGAAACCCTATAGTTTTACAAATCCGCAAACAAGCACAACAAAAAGCAAACAAAACAAAACACGCACTTTATGTGCGTGTTTTGTGTATATAAACGTATGATTTTGCAAATACAAGTAAGATTTGCGTTATATAAACGGAGTGGAATCAAAGCTTATCGTTGTACTTCAAGATTTGAACGAGCGCGTATATTCTGTCCAAATCGTCCTTGTTGAAATAGTCTATCGTGATACGCCCCTTTTGGTCGTTGCCCACAAGTTTGACTTTGGTGGCGAAGACGCGTTTCATATCGCCGACAAATTCTTTAAGTTCCAAGGACAAAGCCTTGTCCGTTCTCGGTCCGGACGGAATTGCCTTTCTTGTGAAATACAGTCTCACACGGTTTTCAAGGTCACGCACGGAGAGTTTGTTGTCGCAGGCTTGTTTTGCAAGCGTGACGAGATATTCCTTGTCGTCGATAGAGATGAGCGTTCTTGCGTGCCCCGGTGAAAGTTTTCCTTCTCTGACAAGTTCGGTCACTTCGTCGGGGAGTTGTAAAAGTCTCAAAGTGTTGGTGACGTAAGGACGTGATTTGCCGATACGCACCGCCACTTCTTCTTGAGTGAGACCGTGATTGTCCATAAGTTCACGCATACCTTCCGCCGCTTCGATTGCGTTTAGGTCTTCTCTGTGCAGGTTTTCGATGAGCGAAATCTCTTGTATTTGTTGCGGAGTGAATTCTCTGATGATTGCAGGCACTTTTTTAAGTCCTGCAAGCATGCTTGCTCTGAAACGACGTTCGCCTGCGATAATGAGATATCTCCCGCCTTCAGTTTTTACGAGAAGAAGGGGTTGCAAAACGCCGTACGTTGCAATGGAAGTTGCCATTTCGCGCAAACTGTCTTCGTCGAATGTTTTTCTCGGCTGATTCGGGTTGCGGTCGATGAGAGAAATGTCAATCTCCTGCGCTTGTACGTCGCCGTCAATGTCAACTCTGACGTTTTCTTCGTTGTCGTTGAAAAGAGCATTCAAGCCTTTTGCACCAAGGCCGCCTTTTGTGTTTGCCATACTTCACTCCTTGATAAATTTTGATATAAACTCGTTTGCAAGTGCGTTGTATGCAATCGCACCTGCGCATTTGTCGTCGTATAAAGCAATGGGTTTCCCGTTGCTAGGGGCTTCCGCAAGCCGTACGTTGCGTGGAATTTTCGTCTCGAAAACTTCCTTTCCGAACAGTTTTTTTATTTCGCTTTCTACGTCTCTTGACAACTTGCTTCGTCCCGTGTACATCGTAAGCACCACGCCGTATACGGTGAGAGAATCGTTGAGATGCCTTTTGGCAAGTCGCACCGTATTGAGAAGTTGATTCATGCCTTCGAGTGCCAGATACTCGCATTGAAGCGGAATTATCACTCCGTCTGCGGCGCATAAAGCGTTGACAAGAAGCATGTTTATCGACGGCGCGCAATCTATAAAGACGAAATCGTAATCCGATTTCACTTTGTCAAGCACGTCTTTGAGCACGTATTCTTTTCTTTGCACTCCTACGAGTTCTTTGTCGAGCGCACAAAGGTCGAGTGACGACGGAATAAAGTCAAGACCGTCTATCTCGCTTTTGAAAATACACTTCGATACGTCGTATCCGCACATTGCGTCGTATACCGAATTTTGTATTTTTTTGTCGAATATTCCGAGCGAACTCGTCGCGTTGGCTTGCGCATCGAAGTCAACGAGCAAAATTTTGTATCCGTCAAGGGCTAAATAGGCTGCAAGATTGACGCATGTGGTCGTTTTGCCCACGCCGCCCTTTTGATTGGAGAACGCGACGACTTTTGCCATAAATAAAGTGTAACACAACTATTGATTTTTTTCAATTGCGTTTCACAAAAAAGTTTCACATAAATTGCATTGATAGCGTTTTGGTTGAATATAAAATCAATTTTTTACAACGGTTTTTTCTTGATTGCACCGTAAAGTCTCGGATATTGCTTTGGGGTAGGCGTGATTTTTTCAAAGACCATAATCGCACGCGAGTCGCCGTTTGGCAGAGAAAGCGACTTTGTCGAGACGTGTTTTGCACCCAGCGTTTCGAGTGCGCTCTTTGCACTGCCGAGTTCACTTTCGTCCGTCTTGTACGCAACGAATCTTCCGCCGACTTTCAGAAGCGGTATTGCAAGTTCGAGAAGAATATTGAGAGCCGAGACCGCTCTTGCGGTTACGACGTCGAATTGCGAAAACAAATTTCTTTGCTCTTCCGCTCTGCCGGCAATAGTTTTGATGTTGTCGATTTTCAATTCTCTTGCGCATTCGCTTATAAAATTCATTTTCTTTGCGGTCGAGTCGAGTGCGGTGACTGACACGTCGCGTCTTACGATTGCGATAGGCATAGACGGAAAACCCGCACCCGCGCCTATATCGAGAAGCATGGTGTTTTGGGGAATTTCGCTTATCCCTGCAAGAGAGTCGGTGATATGTTTGATTGCGAAGTCTTTCTCTTCGGTGATTGCGGTAAGGTTGAAAGCCTTGTTCTTTTCCACCACCATTTCGTAATAGCGCGCGAGAGACTCGCAATTTTCACGAGTCAATTCAACGCCTATTTTGCCCACACAATCTTTCAGAAAATCAAAATCCATATCGTCACCTTTTTTATTATTTTATCATTTATCTTCCGATATATCAAGCGCAAAACGAAAAATGAGTTTATCACCGCATTTTGTATTAAAACGCATAATGAATATTTTATGTTGTCATTTTCGATGTGTAAAATGCTTGTTTTGTAAAAATATCAAATATCATAAAAACAAAACGGCAAGACTTTATTTTTGAGTTTTACAAAACGCATATAAATTGTTTTTTGCGGGTGTTGACTTGATTTTTAAATGTGGTAAAATATATACGATCAATTTTTTCGGAGCGAAATATGAGAATTGCAATCATCACCGCCATGGCGGAAGAAACGTTGCCGATACTGAAAAAATACGGCAACGTCGTTGCACAAAACACTATATCGGGCGTTGCTGTAAGCCAGATAGAGCAAGAAGGAAACACCATATATCTCGCAACGTCGGGTGTAGGCGAAATAAAAGCCGCGCTTGCGGTGCAACTTCTCGTTGATCTTTTCGACGTGGAAGTCGTGCTCAACTTCGGTTTTGTCGGGGCTGTCAATCACAATCTCGATTTATGCGAACTAGTTGCCGTTGGCAGAGTGTGCCACTATCAATTCGACGTCACTGAAGTCGACACCGACAGAGTCGTCGGACAGTACGGCGGAATGAGAGACAACTATTTTTATCTTAACGAAACCGTTTTGAACAACGTGCTTGCAAACATCGGAAAACCCATGAAGGTCGTCACCTGCGCAAGCGGTGACAAATTCGTTGCGCGCAAAGACGAAAAGGATAGATTGAGAAACGAGTTCGGCGCGGATATTTGCGAAATGGAACTTGCCGGTCTTGCCATTGCGTGCGAGAGAAATAACGTTCCGCTTTTCTCGCTCAAGGTCGTAAGCGACAAAGCGGAAGAAGGTGCAAATGAGAGTTTCTTGTCTATCGTCGAGAAAGGCGTTGCCGGATACGAAAAGATTTTGCCTGCTATTCTTAAAGCGGTTACAAGCGGAGCGACTTCACTTCCGCCGGCAAGAAAGCAGCGTGGAAGCGTCGCTTGCGTGAAGAAAGAGAACGAATAAACGTAGAATAAAAACTTATCGAAACAAACGAAAGCAAAAAGTCTTGCGTTTGATTTTGAAAGTTTTGCATACCTGATACAAAACCAAGAATAACAATATGGAAAAAATCACATCGTTCACAATAGACCACAACGTGCTTAAAAAGGGATTGTATTTAAGCCGTGTAGACAAAAACGTTTTCACCTACGATTTGCGCTTCAAAGAGCCCAATAAAGGCGATTATCTTCACATCGCCGCCATGCACACCATAGAGCACCTTTTTGCAACCGTAGTGCGAAACAGTAAGTATAAGGACAAGGTTGTATATTTCGGCCCAATGGGATGTCGCACGGGCTTTTATCTTTTGCTTTTTGACACTGACAAACAAACCGCGCTCGAAATCGTCAAAGAATGCGTTGCGAAATGTCTCGAACTCGATACGATACCCGGCAACAAAAAAATCGAATGCGGAAACTATCGCTCCCATGACCTTAAAGGCGCAAAGAAAGAACTTGCCGCATATCTTGACGTACTCAACGCTTTGACCGTTTAATCACCGCACATTGATTGTATGTCGGAGAGATGACAATTTGGTTGCTTGTACACTGTCAACTTGATGACAATAGTTGACTTTTTGATCGGTTGCACCTTTTCGTCCGATTGGTTGCAACCGCAACCACACACCAAAAAAAACACTATCGGACTGTGTTTGTAGTCGGAAAGATAAAACAAAAAATGTCTACGTCTGCAACAATTGGCAATTGACAATCGACAACCGACATCGCAATATTTGTAGAAGGTGTCGATTGACAACAAATATGAATACTCTTCAAAAACCATATCACCGCCGCAACGGCGGTGTTCTTTTTTTTCGCTATTGCTCGGTACGCCGATTTGAATCGTTGCGCGTGCAATTTTTGAGCCGATGAGATTGTTTGCAAAACCGCTCACAACCATTTACGCTTTCCGTTTGATCGCCTGAGATGCAATTTAAGCGCATTTGAGAGTAAAATCAAAGAACTTACACACCGGCAGCCGCAAACCACTTCAAACCGCCAAATAAAACGATATTTACAACGATAAAACAATAAGCAAACAAAAAGCATCGCTATATTGTGAATATAGAAAAAATAGTATCACGGCAAAGCAAGGAAAATGAGTTACCCCAAAAACAAATAATGGGTTTTTAGTAAACCATAGCAACGCCACTGTCCCGAAGATTATGTCAAAGGCATTGCCGTGCTGCAAGAAAAAGCAGCGGTGCGCTATAAGCAAAAAATCAAACCATAATTATACGTTCAAGCTAAAATTATACTTTTACCGTACGCAAACATCTGTGGTCCGATATGATTAACAAGTAAACCATATTAAACTGCTAGAAAAAACACTTATTCCAAGCGTTATATCGCTTGTGTTATGGAAAAATGCAATTATCTCAAAACTAACACAAAAGCCGCTCGCTCACAAAAACCAATTGCTCACGAAAGCTATTTATTACCGAAAGCCGATTACTCACGAATGTTGTTTATTGCCAAAAGCCGATAGCACACGCAAGCCAACCGCTACCGCAAGTCAATCACTATTTAACGAAATAACGTCATTATCAACATAGAGTAAATCATTATTCACCCACAGCTATTCATTATCCACTGCAAATGATATAAAACGACAACACTTGCTGAAATACTATCGCTTTATATATTGATTTTTCTATAATTGTTTCACGTGTAACGTATAGAAAATTTAATTTAAAAAGGCAATATATTCCTTGATTTTTGAGACGTTGCAAACATTGATAATGTATCAAACACCGCACGGATATTCCGAACGTTGCTGCAACCGCCGCGCCTTGCAAATGCCGCGGTGATAAATGCCGAGCATTGTAGATACTGCGCATGCATTTTGATATTGCGTGCGCTTTACATACGCACCGTTTTGTGTTCCCTATCGTTTTTCAAGTTTTATCTTTTGGTTTGCTTTATATTTTTGCTCTGCCCGATCTTCTGCTCTGCCCAATCTTCTCGTATGGTTTATCTTGTTTTGTGAAGTATATTTTCGGTAGCATATCTTTCTGAAAGATTGTGTGTGTTTTTGATGTGCAGGTCTTTGTCTATACTTGCGCGCCATTATCGGGTGAATTTGAAACTACGGATAGAAAGCCCGGCTTTGGACAGCAAAATCAATTTTGTGTGGCATCGCGATCGGTTTTGTTTTTGCAGAAAACTCTGTCAAACATTGTATCGGCTTTTTCGATTTTTTTACGATAGAAAAATGCGAGCCTTTGCAACACGTATTTTTGTGTGTCGCGCCGCAATCCACTATCAATCGGATTTCAACTTCGACGCCGCGCTCAACACGACACTACCATTTTATACAAACACCGCTTTTATGCCAACACTACATATCAATGCCGCACACATATCAATACCGCACACATATCAATATCGCAAGCATATCACCATATTGCAATCTATTATTAATCCGATCACTCGATACCGTTCTTATACAAAATCTCATTTTACGCAACATCATTTCCACGTCGGTTTCACGCCACACCGACAACACTCAAGCGTTGCACCCCTGCCACAATACTGCCTGTTTCGTCACTGCTCGACTTGCGGTTCAACTCAACAGAATTATTCAAAATCATAGCACGTGCCATTATGTTGCCACAACACATTGCATTTTTCCTAAGTCATCGAGTACAACGCTTGTTGTTGCAACGGTATTTTCAAAAACTGTTGCTCACAATTCATGCCGTATGATTTTATAATTTTATACATCGGTATTCTCAGAGTAATGGATATACTCCAAAGTTGCGCTTAACCACAAGATTATTTCCGGTGTTGTCAACTCCGTTTGTTTGTCGCAACTGTATTTTGCAAGTCGTCAAGCGTTGTTATTTTTTATATGGTGCTTTTTCAAAAAGAATTGTTTTGTGACTCCTTCGTTTAATACTGTGAGTTTTGCACATATCGATTATGTCCGCAACGCCATTGGAATAAGCATGATGTATCAATCGGACAAGCACATAGCAAGTTGTTCGTGCGCCACGCCAGGGCAAAGCCTAGACGATATTGTTACGGCAAAATCCAAAGGCGAGCAACTTAAAACAGAAATACGCTTGCGCTTTCTTTTCAATGCGATGCGGTTTCGAGCGGAAAAGACAAGATTTTCTAAAATTGTTTCACGTGTAACGTTGTAAAAAAAGTGGCTACAATCCTACTAAACAGTGGCGAAAACAGCAAAAATTAAATTTTTCAAAAATCGCCGAAAACGCATGTTTTGACAATGTTTCAAACGTGTGTAAACCACTCGAAAAAACCGCCTGATGATAATATTTTGTCAAAAACAGGCATGATAATGAGCGATCGGCAAGCCACAATTTGTCCGAGCCTAAAGAACGTAATCGAACCAACCAACCAACCAACCAACCAACCAACCAACCAACCAACCAACCAACCAACCAACCAACCAACCAACCAACCA
>ENA-USUJ01000225-USUJ01000225.1-human-gut-metagenome-genome-assembly--contig:-NODE-225-length-47737-cov-6.327256_pt1 | contig 47737 bp, 49 predicted proteins | sample MGYA00250061_ERZ773398 | MGnify/ENA primary metagenome ERZ773398 (study PRJEB29103, sample SAMN06111992) | human gut metagenome | biome: human gut; feature: ankylosing spondylitis patient; material... | reverse complement strand
GTTTTTTTTCAAGCAGAAGACGGCATACGAGATATTGGCGTGACTGGAGTTCAGACGTGTGCTCTTCCGATCTCCTGCCAGCATGGTCCAGAGGCTGTGGGTGGATTTTTTGTTGACGACGTAGACGCTGTTGAGGAACTGGTTGAAGCAGCTGCAGGTGGACGCCAGTGCCAGGAACGGCACAAAGTGCCAGGCGGTATAATAGTTGGATTTCATGATGTGCATGACCGGGCGGCAGAGCCAGATGATGCCCGCCGCGCAGCAGAACAGCACGCTGGAATAGGTGCGGAAGATTTTTGTAAAGAACTGGGCGCGGCCTTCCTCTTCCGTCACGGCGGAGAGCTGCCAGGCGTCGTAGAAGATCAGGCCCAGGGTGGTCAGGATGGTGGGCAGGAAGTAGCCGGTGGAGAGCAGGCCGCTCCAGGCGTCGCCGCTGTGGCCGTCGATGCCGTCGCACATCTCACGGACAAAGAACAGGTCCGATGCGTTGATGACCCAGAAGCTGATCTGGGCCGGGATCATGGGCAGGGAGAAGCGGAGCATCTGCTGCCAGAGGTTCTTGTTCAGGCCCTTGAGCTCCACATAATTCCACAGCTTGCCGGTCAGGCAGAGGAAGAGGATGCTGACGAGGTCGCCGCTGATGATGGCCAGCAGGTAGCCGTTGGCACCCAGCTGGAAGCCCACCAGATAAAGGACGTAGAACATCAGAGTGGCAAAGGTGCAGAGGATGCCGTCGATGGCCACCAGCTTGTTCCACTGGCGGCTGCGCACAAACTGGGTGCAGAGGGTGCGCAGACAGCTCATGAGGATATAAAGGTAGATGAGCATACCGTACTGGGCCATATCAGGCAAAAACTGCACCACTGGCCAGAAGATCACCAACAGGCCGAAACCGGCCAGAATGGTGAGCAGGCCATTGGTGAACACCTGCTTTTCGCTGTTGCCCTTATCCAGACCGAACCGGATGATGGCGTTGGACATGCCCATGGAGACAAAGGGGATGAGCAGGTTGGCGTACTGGCTCAGGATCTTGGCCAGGCCCAGATCGGAGATCTCGGCCATGGCATAGGTCAAAAACGGCTGGACGATCAGTGTCAGCAGCTTGGACGAAAAGCTGGAGATGGCAAAGATAAGGGTGTTGCCTGCCAGCTTGCTGTATTTATCGCTGGATTTCTGATTTTCGTTTGACATAATTGTTATGATACTTTCTGCCCTCTATCGCAGGGCTCGCTCTTATTTTAGTAATTCCCGCCGGGCTTTCCAGTCCGGCAGCAGCTTTTCCACCTCGGCCCAGAACGCCCTGCCGTGGTTGGGCTGCAAAAAGTGGCAGTACTCATGTACTACCACATAAATTTGTGCCGCGGGCGGCATGTTGTACAGCTGCAATGCAAAGGTGATCTGCCGCTTTGCCATGGCGCAGACACCCCAGCGGCTGACCATGCTCCGCACCTTGATGGTGGGTTTCTGGCCGCCCAGCACCTCGGCAAAGGCCGGGTACACGGCGTCGCTCATGGCCGTAAAATAGGCCAGCGCCACCTCTTTGGGCGGCAGAGGCGTTTCCGTCTGGCGTTCGGCGCGGGCCAGCTGCCGGGCCTGCGCCTCGGCGATCCACTGGGCCTGCTCGGCCACAAAGCGGTCTGCCTGGGCCCAGTCCATCCGCAGGGGGATGCTGACGGCCACCGAGCCGTCCCGCCGGACCCGCAGGTTGAGCTTTTTCACCTTGCGGCGGGAGCACTCATACCAGATGCCGCCGGAGCACCGCAGCCGCGGTGCCGCTGTTCTGCCTGCCATGGAGTCAGGCGGCGCTCTCGGCGCGCTTGCCCAGCGGCAGCTGCGCCAGCACCACGGCGGTAAAGATCAGCGCGCAGCCGATGCCCTCCCGCGCCGAGAGGCTCTGGTGCAGGATGAGCCAGCCGCCAATGGCGCTGAAGACGCTTTCCAGACACATGATGAGGCTGGCGATGGCGGGGTTCAGGTCTTTCTGGCCCAGAATTTGCAGCGTGTAGGCCACGCCGCTGGAAAAGACGCCGCAGAACACGATGGGCCAGGCGTTGGCCGCAAAATCGGCCAGGGTGGGCGCCTCAAACAGGAACGCGGCAAGGGTGCTCTCGATGGCCGTGACCAGGAACTCCAGCAGGCTCAGGCGGACACCGTCCACCAGCGGGGAGTAGTGGTCCACCGCCATGATCTGGAAGCTGAACAGCACGGCGCAGCCCAGCAGCAGCCAGTCGCTGAGCTCAATGCTGCCAAAGCCGTTTTTCATGCAGAGCAGGTAGAGCCCGGCCACCGCGATGACCATGCTCACCCAGAGCTGCGCGCTGTTCCGCCGCCCCAGTGCCAGCCCGAACACCGGCACCAGCACCACATACATGGCAGTGAGGAAACCGGCCTTGGCCGTGGAGGGGTTGAGGATGATGCCCATTTGCTGGGCTGCCGAGGCAAGGAAGAGGAACGTGCCGCAGACGACGCCTGCGGTCAGCAGGGTCTTGCGGTCCCTTTTGGCCTTGGGCCAGCCGTAGGGGGCACCTGCCCGGCGGTGGAGCGCGTCAAACACATACATGGTGGGGATCAGCACCAGCACAGCCAGCCAGCTGCGCCCGGCCAGGAACGAATAGGCTCCCATGCCGGAGCCGGAGCTCTGTGCCACGAACGCGAAGCCCCAGATAAAGGAGCAGAGCATCAGTAGCAGTGAATTTTTGGTCTGTGTCGTCATCCGGCGATGCCCTCCACTTTCAGTCCGCCGTAGAGGTAATAACGGCTGGAATCGTAGGAGATGGTGAGCCGGTAACTGGCGGCCGGGTCCAGCCCGCCGATGGAGCAGCGGTAGTTCTGGCCGTCTGTCTTGATATAATAGGTGCTGCCGTCCACATACTGGGCGCCGCCATCCACCTTGCGCCAGAGGGCGATTTTATACTTCTGGGTGCCCTCGGCGGTGCCGTAGCCTGTGATGGTGATGACGCCGTTGGGGGCCGTGAAGTAATCGGTCTGGCGGCTCCAGATGCCGTTGAAGACGATGTTCAGGCAGCTGTTGACGGCTGCCGCGGCATACTTGGCCGAGGGGTCGCCGATGCCCTCCAGGCTGAGGGGGTCGCTGGTGGGCTCTGCCCACTGGGTGGTATCTTCTTCCTGCACGGTGTCGGCCTTGCCTGTGGCCTGGTCGATCACAGCGCCCAGCGTGTCCTTACAGCTGTTCAGCGCCAGCAGGACCACCAGCACGATCACCACCGGGATGATGACGCGTTTTGCGTTTTTCATAACTTTGTATCCTCAAAACATTTCGTGAAATTTCCGTCTTTTTATCATACCGCATTTTGGGCCGCGTTACAAGAGAAAGCCCCTGTTCCGCGTGGCTTTGGGTCGGTTTTCACCAAAATTTTGCCCGGGCTCAGGCGTTTGCCCGGGCCAGGGCCTCCCGCTCGGCGGCGGCCTGCTCCGGGGCGGCGCTCCCGAACAGGGAGCCGTACCGGTAGAGTGCCCAGCCGCCAGCGCCCTGGGCACGCAGGGTCTCCACCTGCTTTGCCAGCGCGCTGCCCGTGCTCCACTGGCTGATGCTGTCCTCATTGGCACCGCCGTCTCCGGTGCCTACCCGGTAGGCACCCAGCCCGAAATAGAGGGCCACGTTCCCGCTCCGGGGCATGGCACACCACGCGGGCACGATGTTTTCAAAGGCAAAGCGGGTGCTGCCGGATTTTAACGTATAGCCAAAGCCCCAGTAGATCTGCGGGCAGAGGTAATCCACCACGGCGTCCTCCCCTTCAGCCGTCAGCCAGCTGGTCACATCGCTGTACTGTTCGGTGAGGTCGTTGTCCGGGTTGCCCTGAGGGCTGATACCGAACCGCAGGGTGGGGTCGGCGGCTTTCACGGCGTCGTGGGCCGCCTTGACAAGGGCGGTCACGTTGGCCCGCCGCCAGCTGCCCAGATCCCCTGCCCCGCTGGCCGCAAACCGGGCAGCGTCCAGTGCCGGGTCTGTCGTCGGGTAAAAGTAATCGTCAAAGTGCACGCCGTCGATGGCGTGGTTCTGCACCAGCTCGGCTACCCCCTGCACGACATAATCCGCCGCCTCCGGGATGGCCGGGTTCAGGTAGGCACTGCCGTTGTCCGGGTTCTGCCACACCCATTCCGGGTGGGTGTTCATCAGGTTGTTTTCCGCAAGAGCGGCGGGCATGGAGGCCGAACCTTTCAGCCGGTAGGGGTTGATCCACGCTTCCACCGAGAGTCCCCGCCCATGGGCCTCGGTGAGGAGGACGTCCAGCGGGTCAAAGCCGGGGTCCTGCCCCTGCACGCCGGTGCAGAGGTGGCTCCACGGGAAAAGCTGACTGCGGTAGAGCGCGTCCCCAAAGGGCCGCACCTGTGCAATGACCGTGTTCAACCCAAGGGAGAGGCAGTTGTCCAGCAGCTGGGCCGCCCCGGCCCGGAACGCCTCTTCCGAGGAGAAATCCAACTCTGCCCATTCGAGATAGCTGACCCAGACAGCCCGCCACTCCCCGGCCGGGAGGACCGGACCAGGCGCTGTAGGCGCGGGGCCGGGTGCTTCGGGGGTAGAAGCTGCCGCCTGTGTGCCTCGGCGGAGGAAGAACGCCCCCGCCGCGCAGGCTGAAACACCCAGCCCCGCCAGAAAGGCCCGGCGGCCAAAGCGGCGCCGGGTGCGGCGGGCAGGACGGCGGGGCCGTCGGCGCTGGGTCATACGGTCTCCTCCTGCCCCTTATACAGAGCCAGAGCGGCCCAGCCCCGGGCGCAGGCCAGCAGCACCCAGAGGATGTTGGTCCAGAAACTCATGGCAGACACGCCGCCGTAGACCGTCAGGAGCAGAAACAGCAGGTGGAGCGCTTCCGAGATGCCCACCAGCTGAAGCTGCCGCTGGATGGGCTTGCCGTGCTGGTATTCCACCAGCAGCAGGGCGGGCCAGGCCAGCGCCGAGCAGAGATAGCCCAGCCAGCCGTTGATCATATAGCTGAACAGGAGCAGTAGAAAGACGAGGAAATAATTCCGCTTGTCCTTGGCGGGGGCACCCTTTTCCGCCGCCAGGAACAGCGCCGCAATGGCCGCCAGACAGAACGCGATCTGTTCCAGCAGGCCGAACGTCTGCCCGGCCAGCACAAAAAATCCGTTGAGCATGGACACCGCCGCCGAGGCCAGCAGGAAAAAATACCAGGTCTTGCGGGTGAAATTCAGTTTCATAAAGTTCCTCCTGCCTGCAAAAAGGCGCAGACTGCCTTTGAATTTAAGATTTTTCAAATATTATATCACAATTTCCGGCGGGTTGTGTTACAATAAGGAAAACTTGACCTGAAAATCACCTTGGGGAGGCGCACATGAACGCTGTTTTTTCCATTATCATCCTGATTGCCGTCATCGGGCTCATCATTTTCCTGCTCAGCCGCCGGGAGAACACCCGCCGCAGCCAGTACGGCCCCGCCGGGCTCAGCGAGTTCCGCACCGACCTGCCGCTGGACGACTGCTTTGACCGGCTGGACCAGCACAGCGAGGACGACGTTTTCGCCTATGAGTGCCGCCGGGAGAACGACGGCGGTTTCCTGCTCCACCTCACCCTCCACCAGCCCACAAAGCAGCCGCTGGATACCCTGTACACTCTCCGGCTGGATCCCGGGCGGCAGACCGTGGTGACGCTCATTTTTATCCGGGAAGCCTTTGGCTATAAAGAGCCGCTTTTCCCGCCCGCCATGCTGGACGAGTTCCTGCTGCAGAAGCTGGAAGCGCACCGCACCAAATAAAAAACGGAAAAACGCTTTTCATTTTTGCGTTTTTTTGTTATACTATCCGTTGTGGCAGTGCGCGGGCATTGCCGCAGCCGTAAGGGCCATTAGCTTAACGGTTAAAGCACGCGGCTCATAACCGCAGGAGTGGGGGTTCGAATCCCTCATGGCCCATATAAAAAAAGACACCCACTCGGGTGTCTTTTTTTATATGGCGTCAGGACTGGAGCAATTCTTTTAGCTCCTCCGGGGTGTTCACGTTGCACACCACGGCATCGGGCAGGGATGTTCCCTCCAGAGAGATGGCCTGCCCGCCGACGGACTGGAACAGCCGCCCAACGCGGTGTTCCCCGGCGGCGAGGGCCGTCTGAATGGCCGGGAGGCACTGTTTGGTGTAGCCGCCGCAGAGCGGGTGGAGGCGGCCAGCGCGGTCCCGCAGGGCCCAGGCGGGCCAGCCCTGGTCTGCAAAGCTGGCCAGAAACTCGGCTGCGGTCCAGTCAAAACAGGGCATATCACAGGCGGCGACCACAAGGCCGTCGCTCTGGCAGGCGGAAAGCGCTGCTGCCAGCCCGGCCAGCGGGCCCATGCCGGGCTGCGCGTCCGGCACCGGGGCAAAGCCGGTGCCCGCGGCCAGCTCCGGGGTGTTGGTGCTGAGCAGCTTTTCGTCAAAGCCCGCAAAGGCGGCGCGGAGCCCGTCCAGAATGAGGGCCCCGCTGCCATTGGGCAGCAGGGCTTTAGGGCTGCCGCCCATCCGGCGGTTCTGCCCGCCTGCAAGGATCAGCGCCCCCAGTGTGATGTGGCTCATGCCATGACCTCCCAGTGTCGTGTTTTTGTCGTTAGATGGTTTTTGTGCTTGCTTTTCGGAGCAACATGCTATATTATATAATATGTTATGTGCCGCAAAAGTGCAAGCCTCTCCGTCCATTTTCCGCGCGCCGCTTCTTTATCTCTTGCGGGCCGCGCGCTGGCGCTCATTCTATGATACTGAATATAACTGGTAAAAAGGAGAATATACCATGATCGGAACCATTGCCAACGCCAGCACGATTCTGGTGGGCAGCATCATCGGCAGCACCCTGCACAAAGGATTTGACGAAAAATATAAGAACATCATGATGGATTCCATGGGCCTGGCTGCCACGGCGCTGGGCATCAACTCCATCGTGCAGGCCATGCCTGACTCCAAATACCATGTGCTGTTTATCGTCAGTCTGGCGCTGGGCGGCATCATCGGCACGGCCCTCTCGCTGGACACCCTGTTTGACCGGGCGGTGTCCAAAATTTCCAAGGGCTCCAATCTGGCGCAGGGGCTTTCCACGGCCATCCTGCTCTACTGCGCGGGCACCCTGTCCATCCTGGGCCCCATCCAGAGCGCGCTGCAGGGGGATAACACCTATCTGTTTACCAATGCGATTCTGGACGGTATCACGTCCATTGTGCTCTCTTCCACATTCGGAATCGGCATTGCGCTGGCGGCCATCATCCTGTTCTGCTGGCAGGGTGCCATCTACCTGCTGGCGGGCCTTATTGCTCCGTTCATCACCGATACGCTGATGACGGAGATCGGTCTGGTGGGCGGCGTGCTGATCTTTGCCTCCGGCCTGGGCATCCTGGGCATCAAGAAGATCAAGACCCTCAACCTGCTGCCGGCTCTGCTCATTCCGCCCGTTGCCGTCACCATCCTGTCTCATTTTGGGATCTGAAAACACTTTATTATAACATCTCTGCGATTACGGGCAGCGCTTTCCAAAAGCGCTGCCCGTTTTTTTTGATTTCCCATTATCCTCGGTTAGATATAACATGTCTTGCTTTTGATTATGCTGTTATAATACGCCTTGACAAAATTGCCCATGTGCACAAATTGGCCGGATTTACTTTGTGCAACTCTCTGATTCTGGCTGCTTTGACACAAAAACGTGAATAAAGTGTTGATATTCAAAAGATGACTTGTTATAATACATGACATGAAAACGGAGGGGCAAAAGCAAGGCGGGACAGGGCGGAGCGCGCCCTGTCTGCCCGCGCTTTTGCTACGGAGGATTTCAGAAGAGAAAGGATCTGTTCACGATGTATGATTTCGACAAAGTGGTAGACCGCCGCGGTACCAGCAGCATTAAGTGGAATTTCCAGAACAGCTTTGGCCAGCAGAGCGGCCTGCTGCCCTACTGGATCGCGGATACCGATTTTGCAACGGTTCCGGAAGTGGTGCAGGCACTCCAGAAGCGCTGCGACCATCCCGTGATCGGCTATTCCGATCCGCTGCCCGGCGTTTACACCGCCATCCAGGGCTGGTGGGACCGCCGCCACGGCTGGAAGCCCGAGACCGACTGGATGCTGCTGAGCTACGGCGTGGTCACCGGCATTTACTTCACGCTGGACACCGTGGTGCCCAAGGGCGAGAAAGTCCTGACCTTTACCCCGGTGTACGACCCGTTCTTTGCAGCCATCAAGAACAGCGGCCACACTCTGGTGGACTGCCCGCTGGACCACAAGGACAACTACTACACCATCAACTGGGAGCTGCTGGAGAAAGAGCTGGCCGACGGCGTCAAGGTTGTAGTCTTCTGCAACCCCCACAACCCCATCGGCCGTGTCTGGACCGAGGAAGAGATGGCAAAGCTGGCGGAGCTGTGCGTCAAGTACAACGTCTACCTGCTGAGCGATGAGATCCACTGTGATTTCGGCTTCACCCGTCCCTGCACCACCGCGGGCAAGTTTACCCGGATCTACGACAAGCTGGTGGTCTACACCGCCATCAGCAAGACGTTCAACCTGGCCGGTCTGGGTTCCTCCTGCATGATCATCCCCAATGCAGAGCTCAAGCAGAAGATCCAGGACGCTTACGACAGCCGCTGGATGTTCGGCCCCTCCGACCTGGCGTTCACCGCCATGGAAGCCGCTTACACCTACGGCGACCAGTGGGTGGACGAGCAGTGCGAGTACCTCAAGGGCAGCGCTGAGATCGTCCGCAAGTTTGTGGAAGAAAAGATGCCCGAGGTCAAGGTCACCACCCACGAGGGCACGTTCCTGATGTGGCTGGATATGACCTGCTTCGGCAAGACCAGCGGCGAGCTGACCACCATCCTGGCCAAGGAGTACGGCATCGCCCTGGGCGACGGCAGCCACTACGGCAAGCAGGCTGAGGGCTTTATGCGCCTGAACATCGGCTGCGCCCGCAGCATCCTGCAGCAGGGTCTGGACCAGCTGGCAAAGATGTACGCAGACTACATCAAATAAGTTCTTTTAGCTGCGGGGAGCTCTGCCCCGGGCTTTTTGAAAAGGCTGCTTTGCGGCAGCCGCTGTACGCCACCCACCCATTAAAGGAGGATTTCTCATGAGCAACACTCCCGAGACCAGCCGTAAAAAGCTGAACTTCATGGACTGCATGGGCATGGCCACAGGCCAGATCATCGGTTCCGGCATCATGGTCCTGACGGGCATCGTCATTGGTATGACGGGCCACGGCACCCCGTACGCGTTCATCCTGGGCGCTCTGCTGGCCATCCTGACCTGCGTGCCCTACATCATCCTGACGGCTACCATCCCCGCTTCCGGTGCAGGCTACACCTACATCAAGCGCCTGATGGGCGACAAGGCCAGCTTCATGTATATCGGCATGTTCGTGCTGAGCCAGGTGCTGATCGCCACCTTTGCAAAGGGCTTTGCGAGCTACTTCTGCTCCATCTTCCCCCAGTTCAATGAAACGCTGGTGGCCATGATCGCGCTGACGGCCTGCACCATCGTCAACATCGTCGGTCTGAAGACCACTGCCATCGTCCAGAACCTGATGGTCGCATTCCTGCTGATCAGCCTGTTCCTCTTCATCGGCTTCGGTCTGCCCAAGGTCGATTGGAGCACTCTGGCCATCAGCGCTGCCAACACCATGCCCAACGGCCCCATGAACTTCTTCACCGGCGTGGCTCTGCTGAGCTTTGCCTGCGGCGGTGCCAAGTTCATCGGTGAGAACGCCGACGACATCGAGAACCCGGCCAAGACCATTCCGAAAGCCATCGTTCTGTCCACCTCTATCGTCGCTGTTTTCTATGCCCTCATCGGCATCGTGGCTTCCGGCGTCCTGCCTGTGGAAGTCGTTGCATTTGAGAACCTGACCCTGGTGGCTAAAGAGATCTTCCCCACCTGGCTGTACCTCTTCTTCGTCTTCGGCGGTGCCGTGTTCGCCCTGCTGACCACCCTGAACGGTACCCTGAGCTGGGTCACCCGCGGCCTGCAGGCTGCAGCCCGCGACGGCTGGCTGCCTGAGAAAGTGGCCGAAGAGAACAAGGCAGGCACCCCCATCATCCTGCTGATGGTCTTCTACGCCATGGGTGCCATCCCCATCCTCACCGGTATGGATCTGACCCTGATCTCCAACATGGGCGTCGGCACCGATATGCTGAGCGAGTTCATGGTCCTGCTGGCCTGCTGGAAGCTGCCTGACGTCCTGCCCGAGGAGTTTGCAAAGTCTTCTTTTGCAATGAAGAAGAATACCCTGCACACCATCCTGGTCTTCATCGGTGCCCTGATGCTGTTCTCCTCCTACGTCAACCTGTCTGACCTGACGGTCCCCGCAGCCATCGCCTGCGTGATCTTCATCGGCGTGCTGTTCGTCTACATGCAGTTCCGCAACAAGCATGTCCAGGAGAAGAAGGCCAACAAGTAAACCTCTTCAAAATCAAAAATTTCAGGAATTCTGTGGCACAGAGTCCCTGCGCGGAAAGGGATGCCAAGGAAACTTGTGCATTCCCTTTTCGCGGTTTTACAGGTACCTGTGGCAAGCGCACTCTGTGCGCAATATCCAACAAGAAGGGAATGATCTGACAAGCCATGGAACGATTTGCGATCATCGGATTCGGGTGTGCGGGCTACCACGCCCTGCGGGCCATCCGCGAAGCGGGCTGTGACGCGGCCGTGGACGTGTACAGCGACACCGACCTGCCGCCCTACAACCCCATGCTGACCACTTATTATACGGCGGGGCGCCTGCCCTATGAGGGGCTGTTCCCCTTTGGCACCCTGGACGAGATCTCCGCCCAGTACAAAGCCAACATCATCACCCACACCCGCGTGGCTTCCGTGGACGCTGTTGCCAAAACGGTCTCCACCACGGACGGCCAGACGACATCTTATGATAAGATCCTGGTGACCACAGGCGCCACGGCCTTTGTGCCGGGCAGTTTTGCCAGCCTGAAAGGCGCATTCTGTATGCGCACCGTGGATGATGCCGTCAAGCTGCACGATGCCATTGCAGCACGGGATTACAAGGACGCCGTCATCGTGGGCGCTTCCATGGTGGGCATCAAGGTGGCGGAGCTGCTCCACAAGCGGGGCTGCCACGTCACTCTGGCCGATATGGCTCCCCACATCTTTGCCCTGGCTGCCTATCCGGAAGTTTCCGAGATGATCGAGGCCCGGCTGGAAAAGATGGGGATCGATATGGTCTTCGGCAAAGCCATTGCGGGCGCGGTGGAGCACACCGACGAGGCAGGCAACATCACCAGCACCACTGTCCAGCTGGCCGATGGCAGTGCCATCGAGACCGAGCTGCTGGTGCTGAACATCGGTACCCGCGCCGCTACCGGTATCCTGAACCCGGAGCAGGTGCACATTGAGCGCGGCATCGTGGTGGACGAGCGGATGCGCACCTCGGCAGAGGGGATCTACGCCGCCGGCGACTGCTGCCAGGGCAACAACCTGCAGTCCGGCCAGACCCAGATCATTGGTCTGTGGGCCAACGCCGGCGTGCAGGGCCGGGTGGCCGGCCGCAACATGGCTGGCCTGCCCGACGAGACCGACGGCAACATCCTGCACAACATCACCCACTTTTTGGATATGGACTTCATCGGCCTGGGCGACAATCGCCTCACGGGCGACGTCCGCACCTACCTGGCCCCGGACAAGGGCTTTTACCTGCAGACCGTTCTCAAGGACGGCAGGCCGGTAGGCTTCAACATCCTGGACAATTACGGCGTTTCCGGTATTCTCAAGGCACACCTGATCCGGCTTTTGCGCGGACAGCCCTGCCGCTTTACGCCGGAACAGCGGGGCCAGCTGATCCGCTACGGCCTGGAAGAATCTTTCATTGACCAACTGGAGGCGACAATATGACGGAACTGGAACGCAAGATCAAGGCGAAGATCCCCGGCCCGGACACGGGCATCGAGGTGCGCCATACTATATGCGATATCTGCTCTCCCGGGATGCACTGCGGCATCAATGCCTACATCAAGGATGGCAAGGTCATCAAGATCGAGGGCATCGACGGCCACCCCTCCAACGACGGCCGCCTGTGCACCAAGGGCCTGTCCAACCGCCAGTACCTCTACCGGGAAGATCGCGTCCTCACCCCTCTCAAGCGGGTGGGCAAGCGCGGCGAGGGCAAGTTTGAACCCATCACCTGGGACGAGGCTTACGCCGAGATCGCCAAGGGGCTGAATGCCGCCAAGGCAAAGTACGGCGCGGAGAGCGTGGCATTCTACTCCGGCTACTCCAAGTGGTACCGCCAGATGCTCCGCCGCCTGGCCTACGCATTCGGCAGCCCCAACTACGGCTGTGAGTCCAGCGCCTGCTACACCGCCGCCTTTATGGCCTGGAAAGTGGCTGCAGGCGAGCAGGGCGGCCCGGATATGGCCAACAGCGACCTGTTCCTGGGCTGGGCATTCAACCCGTTCTACTCCTCTTACATGGGCGCCCGCCGCGCCATGGAGCTGAAGGAAAAGGGCCTGAAGTTCCTGATCGTGGATACCCGCCGCACCCCGACCAGTGAGAAGCTGGCCGACCTGTTCCTTCAGCCCCGCACGGGCACGGACGGTGCTCTGGCCCACGCCATTGCCAACGTGCTGATCCAGAACGGCTGGATCGACAAGCCCTACATTGACAAATACGTCTATGGCTTTGATGATTACGCCAAGTACGTCAGCCAGTTCAACGAGAGCAACATTGAGCAGCTGACCGATGTGCCCTACAGCAAGGTGGTGGAGGCAGCCAAGCTCATCCACGAAAACAAGCGCATCAGCTGCAACGAGTCTTCCGCCCCCCTGTGCCACCACCGCAACGGCCTGCAGAACTACCGCGCCGTTATGGCGCTGCTGGCCCTCACCGGAAACTTTGACCGCAAGGGCGGCCAGCTGCTCACTCCCCACAGCTACATGCATGTGGCCTGCGGCTTTGAAGCCCATGAGCACCAGTACATGTACGAGAATCGCCCCCAGAATGTCAAGGATCCGGTGGGCGCACCCCGCTTTCCCCTGTGGAACTACCTTGAGGGCGAAATGCAGGCCATGGATATGCCCCGCCAGATCCTGGAGGGTACGCCTTACCCGCTGCGCGCTGTCTTTGCGCTGGGCATGAATGCCCGGATGTTCCCCAACTCCGGCCGGATGTTCCATGCGCTGGAGACGCTGGATTTCTTCGTGGACACTGACCTGTTTATGACCGACGCCGCCAAGTATGCCGATATCGTGCTGCCCGCCTGCACCAGCTTTGAGCGGGGCGAGTTCAAGCCCTATCCCAACGGCACTGCCTGGTACACCAGCCCGGTCATCGAGCCGCTGGGCCAGGCCAAGAGCGATACCGATATCATCACCGAGCTGGCCCGCTACATGGATCTGCCCGATGAGCAGCTGAAAGAGGGCTATGAGTCCTTTATCCAGAAGTACATTCTGGATGATCTGGGCGTTACGATCGAGCAGCTCAAGAAAGTGGACCTGCCCATTCCGGTGTGTAAACCCGAGCCCCATGTGGACTATCAGGAGCTGGACAAGGGTTTGAAGACCCCCACCGGCAAGTTTGAGCTCAAGAGCGCCATCATGGAGAACCACCCCGAGTGGGGCCTGGACGCTCTGCCCACCTATAAGGACCCGCTGGACGGGGCCGACCCGGAGCAGTATCCGTTCATGTTCACCTCCGGCAGCCGCATCCCCAACGCCATCCACTCCCGCCTGCACGGTGTGCCGGCCAACCGCAGCCTCCGCCCGGTGCCCACGGCGGATATGAACAACGAGGACTGCGAAGCCCTTGGCGTCAAGGACGGCGACCGCGTCACCATTTCCACCCCGCGTGGCAGCGTCACGGTCAATGTGCATCCCACCCACACGGTGCCCAAGGGGCTGGTAAACCTGTATCACGGCTACTCGGAAGCCGACGCCAACAGCCTGCTGGATGAGAACCATCTGGATCCGTACTCCGGCTTCCCGGCGTACCGTTCCACCCGCTGCGCGGTCAAGAAGGAGGGCTGACACCCATGAAGAAATATCTGTTTTTTGATTCCTCCAAGTGCTCGGCCTGCGGAGCCTGCGCCCTGGCCTGCATCGACCAGAACGATGTGGATGTGGCCAGCGGCCAGCAGCCGTTCCGGCACACATTTACCCTGGAAAACAAGCGGGGCGACCTGAGCTTCTATTCCGTCTCCTGTATGCACTGCGCTGACGCTCCCTGTGTGATGGGCTGCCCCTGCGGCTGCCTGACCAAGGACGCTGAGACGGGATTTACGCTCTACGATACCACCAACTGCATCGGCTGCCACTCCTGTGCCATGGCCTGTCCTTACGGCGTGCCTGGCTTTGGCCCGGACGGCAAGATGCGCAAGTGCGATGCCTGCATCGAGCGTCAGCGCGCGGGGATGCTGCCTGCCTGCGTCAAGGTCTGCCCCACGGGCGCCTTGGTGCTGCTGACCGAGGATGAATTCAAGGCCCGTCAGGCGGCGGAAAATGAGAAAAAAGCCCGCCTGATGATGGAAAAACAGCTCGCACGCTGACATTCAGCCAATCTCTGATTCATCATACCTCCATACCTCTTTCCAAAAACCGGAGCCAGTCAGATGGCTCCGGTTTTTGGGACTGGAACTGAAACGCAAATTTTTCACAAGCAAATCGGGAAAGAAAGGAACTTTAATGATTATTGGACTCCTCGCCGTGGCGGCCGCCGCAACCTGCATGGGCATCATGCCCACGTTCCAGAAACAGGTCCTGCTGGACGGCCTGCCCATAAACAGCCTGATGGTTTACACGAATGGCATCATCTCTCTGGTCAGCCTGGGCATGGCTCTGCTGAAAAAGCGCAGCTTGAAAGCCACCCCCATCCAGTTTATCCAATCGGTGCTGATGGGTACGGTGGGTATGCTCATCACTGCGGTGCTGCTGAACACCGCCTACCTGTACCTGCCTGTTGGCATGGCCATCATGCTCAACTTCCTGTATCCCTCGGTGGTCTGTATCGTCATGGGCACGGTCTTCAAGCAGGGCTTTACCAAGCTGCAGCTGGGCGCCATCGTCTGTTCCATTGCGGGCATGATCTTCCTGGCCGGCAAGGGCGGTGATGTGAACACCCTGGGTATCGTCTGTGCGCTGGTCTCCGCCTTTACCTATGGCGGCTACCTCATCGCCAACGAGAAAGGCCCCGCCAACGACCTGCCCATTGAGACCAAGCTCTTCTACGTCTCTCTGCCCGGCACGGTGCTGTTTGGCATCCTGGCCCCGTTGACGGGTACCCTGGCAGCGCCTGCCCAGCCCTCCGGCTGGCTGTATGTATTGGCCAGCGGCCTGTTCACGGTAGGCGGCTATTTCCTGATGATGTATGGCATCAGCCTGCTGGGTGCTTCCACCTCGGCGTTCGTCTCCATGCTGGAGCCCATCGTCAGCGTGGTGTTCGGCACCATCTGGTTCGGCGACCCGGTCACCGTGGGTGTGGCCGTGGGCGGCCTGCTGGTGCTGTCCAGTATCCTGCTCATTGCCATTGATGGCAGCAAAAAGGCCAAAGCGGCAGGGGAGTAACCTTTAAAAATCACAGTTTTTGAAAGCGCGGTGCAAAACAAGTTGCACTGCGCTTTTTTCTGTGCTAAACTGAACCTGTGCGGAAATAGGAAAATAGCTTTTAAAAGCTTAGAATAGGAAAAAGAAAATTTTATGGCCAATCAATATCGAGTCAAAACCGGCGTCAAGCTGTATACGCAGGTGCTGGAGCAGGTCAAAAGCATGATCGCGCAGGGCGTGTACAAAAAAGGGGATCTGCTCCCCAGCGAGAAAGAGCTCATTGAGATGATGGGGGTCAGCCGCATCACGGTGCGCAAGGCCCTGCAGATCCTCGGCGAGGCAGGTGTCATCGAGACCCGCAAGGGCAAGGGCAGCTTTGTGGCAGTGGATGCCAGTGAGCTGGCCCCCGCCAGCATGGACCTGAAAAAGTACTGTGAATCGTTTGTTCAGGCTACCCAGGCCCGGCTGCTGCTGGAACCCGCCATTGCCCGGCAGGCCGCCCAGACCGCCACCCCGGAGGAACTGGAACAGCTGCGCAAGAATGTCCACACGGCCCTGCCGGTGGATCATTTCCACGATGTGTTGGTGGAAATGGTGCATAACCCGCTGGTGACGGACTGGATCCAGCAGAGCCACCGGCTGGAAACGGACCCCACCCTCTCGGCCCTCATCCCGCCGGCCCGGCAGCGGAGCATGTCCCCGCAGCTGGAGGCACAGCACCAGAAAATTTATGAGGCGATCCGGGACCACAAGAGCGAGCACGCCTATTTCTACATGAAAGAGCACCTCGAATTCGTGTTGGAGAGCTATCAGGAATATTTCGCCATGTTTTATTGAGCAGCGTATCAAAAAGGCAGTGCCGCCCGGCACTGCCTTTTTGCGTGCTTATTTCTGGAACGCGTCGTCGGCCTTGAAATGCTTTTCAAACGCCACAAACACGGCCTCCCGGGCTTCTTTTTCAAAGGCGAGGTAGCGGTCCAGCAGCTCTTCGCCCTGAGGGGTCAAGGTGCTGCCCGCCCGTTTGGTGCCGCCTTTCTGGGTGTCCAGCAGGGGGATGCCAAGGTCGGCCTCAGCGCTCTTGAGCAGCCGCCATGCCTTGGAGTAGGAGAGCCCCATCTGGGCGCAGGCGGCCCGCAGGGAGCTGCCCTGCCGCACCAGCATCATAATGGAGACGATGCCCTTGCCGAAATGTGGACTTGTATTATAAATTTGCAGCTTCATCATAACATGCTGCGGGCCCCGGGCCGTGCTTCCCGGGTGTTCCTGCGTCATCAAAACGGAGACACTTCCTTTCGATTCTACCTGTATTTTCATCTCTTTTCACAAAGATATTATACCATTGTTGTTTCTTTGACACAATGGTTGATTTTTGCGGGAATTTCCATTATACTCTATAAAGAATATAACAAGCGAGGGTTCGCGCGAAAGGGAGCGTGTTTTTATGAAGCTGATGCGTACGGAGGATGCCATTGGGCAGGTGCTCTGCCACGATATCACCCAGATCATCCCGGGGGTCAAGAAAGGCCCGGTCTTCCAAAAAGGCCATATCATTGCCCCGGAGGACGTGCCTGTCCTGCTGAGCGTGGGCAAGGAGCATGTCTACATCTGGGAAAAAGATGACACCCGCTTCCATGAGAACGAGGCCGCGCGGATCCTGTGCGAGATGAGCCGGAACGACTACATGGACGCCAGCGACCCCAGCGAGGGTAAAATTGAGTTGACGGCACAGGTGGACGGCCTGTTCACGATGGACCGCCAGCGGCTCTACGCCGTGAACAGCCTGGGCGAAATGATGATCGCCACCCGGCACGCCGGCCCCGTGAAAAAGGGCGACAAGCTGGCCGGAATGCGGGTCATCCCGCTGGTCATTGAGAAAGAGAAGATGGCCGAGGCCCGCGAGACGGCGGGCAATACCCCGCTGCTGACCCTGACCCCCTACCGCGCCCTGAAAGTGGGCCTCGTCACCACGGGCAGTGAGGTGTACTATGGCCGCATTCAGGACCAGTTCACCCCGGTCATCAAGGCAAAGCTGGCCGAGTATGGGGCCGAAGTGACCCACCACGTTCTCCTGCCGGATGATCACGCGGCTGTGACCGAGAAGATCAAAGAATTTCTGGCCGACGGCGTGGACATGGTGCTCTGCACCGGCGGCATGAGCGTGGACCCTGACGACAAGACCCCGCTGGCCATCAAAAATGCAGGCGTGAACGTGGTCACTTATGGTGCCCCGGTGCTGCCCGGTGCCATGTTCCTGCTCAGTTATACGGACGATGGCCGCCCGGTCTGCGGCCTGCCCGGCTGTGTGATGTACGCCAAGCGGACGATTTTTGATTTGGTGCTGCCCTACCTGGCAGCCGGCGTGCCGGTGACCAGGGAGCAGATCGCCGCTTATGGCGAGGGCGGCCTCTGCCTGAACTGCAAGGTCTGCACCTGGCCCAACTGCGGTTTCGGAAAAGGAGTTTAAACGGAATGGACAATCATTTTACCCATGTGGACGCTGCGGGCAATGCCCGGATGGTGGATGTGGGCGAAAAAGCCGTCACCCACCGCACAGCCGTGGCCGTGGGCCGCGTCACCATGAGCCCGGAGTGCTTTGCGGCCGTGGCCGAGGGCCGCGCCAAAAAGGGCGATGTGCTGGGCGTGGCGCAGGTGGCTGGCATCATGGCCACCAAGCGCACCAGCGACCTGATCCCCCTCTGCCACACCCTGCTGCTGACCAAGAGCGCCGTGGAATTCACCCTCCACCCGGAGGAGCACAGCATCGAGGCGGAGTGCACCGTCCGGTGCGAGGGCCAGACCGGCGTGGAGATGGAGGCCCTGACCGGCGTTTCGGTGGCCCTGCTGACGGTCTACGATATGTGCAAGGCCATTGACAAGCGGATGACGCTGGGCGAGATCCATCTGGTGGAAAAGCACGGCGGCAAGAGCGGCGATTTTTATTTTGAGGAGCAAGAGCATTGAAAGATCATTTCGGGCGGAATATCAACTATCTGCGCCTGTCCATCACCGACCGCTGCAACCTGCGCTGCAAATATTGTATGCCCCACGGGGTGGAGTTCACGCCCCACGAGCAGATCTTGACCTACGAAGAATTTCTGCGCATCGCGCAGGTGGCCGTCCGTCTGGGCATCACCCGGTTCAAGGTAACAGGCGGGGAGCCGCTGGTGCGGAAAGGCGCCGTGGATTTCATCGCAGCCCTCAAGCGCCTGCCCGGCGTGGAGGAAGTGACCCTGACCACCAACGGCGTCCGGCTGGCGGAACTGGTCCCCGCCCTGAAAGAAGCCGGGGTGGACGGCGTGAACATCAGCCTGGACGCCGCCGACCCGGAAACGTTCCAAGCCATTACGGGCTTTGACCAGCTCGGGAACGTGCTGGCCGGGCTGGACGCCAGTCTGGCGGCGGGGCTCCACACCAAAATCAACTTTGTGCTGCTGGCGGGCTGCGAGGGCCGGGTCCTCCCGGTGGCAAAGCTGGCCCAGAGCCGCCCGGTGGATGTGCGGTTCATCGAGGTCATGCCCATCGGCGCGGGGGCGGAGAGCCGCGGTCTTGCCCCGGCGGAGGCCCGCAAACTGCTGCTGGCCCAGTGGCCCGACCTGCACCCGGTGGACGAGCACCGGGGCAACGGCCCGGCCCACTACGACGCCAGCGCCCGGCTGCTGGGGCGGATCGGTTGGATCGAGGCCGTGAGCCACGCGTTCTGCGCCAGCTGCAACCGGGCGCGGGTGACCAGCACCGGGCTGCTCAAGCCCTGCCTGTGCTATAGCGAGGGCACTGATCTGCGGGCCCTGCTCCGCGGCGGGGCCGGTGACGCGGCGCTGGAACAGGCCATGGCGGCCACCATCTACGAAAAGCCCCGGTCCCACTGCTTTGGCACGGGCCAGATCACGGAACAGCACGTCATGGCGGCCATTGGCGGCTGAAAATAGGAAAACATCGAGGATTTTATACTTATGGGAATCATCCAAGCAATTTGCATTTCCGAAGTCCGGGGCGTGCAGAAGCACGCCATCCCGGAAGCCGACCTGACCCCGGAGTGGGGCATTGTGGGCGACGCCCACGGCGGCAACTGGCACCGACAGGTCAGCCTGCTGGGGCTGGAAAAAATCGAAGCATTCCGCGCCAAGGGGGCCGATGTGGCCTATGGCGCGTTTGGTGAAAATCTGGTGGTGGACGGGTTCGATTTCCGCACCCTGCCCGTGGGCAGCCTGCTGGCGGTGGGCGATGTCCTGCTCCAGATGACCCAGATCGGCAAGGAGTGCCACAACCACTGTGCCATCTACAAGGCCGTGGGCGACTGCATCATGCCCCGGGAGGGCGTGTTTGCCAAGGTGCTCCACGGCGGCCACATCAAGGTGGGCGACGAGATGGAGCTCATCCCCCGCGCCGAGCCCCTGCCCTGGCAGGCGGCGGTCATCACCCTGAGCGATAAGGGCGCCCGGGGCGAGCGGGAGGACAAGAGCGGCCCCGCCATCGTCCAGCGGCTGGAAGCCGAGGGCTATGAGGTGGTGGAGCAGATCCTGCTGGCGGACGACGCCGCGGCCCTGAAGACCACCCTGACGCGCCTGGCCGACCAGCGTCAGCTCGATTTGATCCTGACCACCGGCGGCACCGGCTTTGGCCCCCGGGATGTGACCCCCGAGGCCACCATGGCCGTGGCCACCCGCCTGGCCCCCGGCATTGCCGAGGCCATCCGGGCTGTTTCGCTGGCCATCACCCCCCGCGCGATGCTCTCCCGCGCGGTGTCGGTCATCCGGGGGAAGACGCTGATCGTCAACCTGCCCGGCAGCCCCAAAGCCGTATGCGAAAGCATGGATGTGTTTCTGCCGCAGATGCCCCACGCACTGGGGCTGCTGAGGGGTGAAGTGAACGACTGTGCCCGCTGAATGATAAAATCGTTTTTTTTGTTTGAGGTTTATAAAACATGAAACGTCGTGCCCTGATCCTGGGCTCTCTGGCCCTGTCCGCTTCCCTGCTGCTGAGCGCCTGCGGCGGCTCTGCTGCTTCCTCTCAGGCCGCTTCCGCCTCTTCCGAGGCCGTGGCTTCCTCTGCCGCTGCTTCTTCCGAGGCTTCCGGCGAGAGCGTCCAGCTGACCGTCTTTGCCGCTGCTTCCCTGACGGAGACCCTGAACGAGATCTCTGAGCAGTACAAGACCGTGGCCCCCAACGTGGAGCTGGTCTTCAACTTTGATTCCTCCGGCACCCTGAAGACCCAGATCGAGGAGGGCGCGGACTGCGATCTGTTCCTCTCTGCCGCTCAGAAGCAGATGAACGCCCTGCAGGATGAGGATCTCATCAACACCGGCACCCGCGTTGATCTGCTGGAGAACAAGGTCGTTCTGGCGGTTCCCGAGGGAAACCCGGCCGACATCCAGAGCTTTGAGGACATCGGCACCGATCAGTGCAAGCGGATCGCTCTGGGCAACGAGGATGTGCCCGTGGGCAGCTACTCGATCGAGATCCTGACCAACCTGGGCATCCTGGACGAGCTGGAGAGCGGCAATAAGATCACCTATGGCTCCAACGTCAAGGAAGTCACCACCCAGGTCAAGGAAGCTGCTGCCGACTGCGGCATCGTCTACGCTACCGACGCGTTCTCTGCCGGTCTGGAAACGGTGGACCAGGCTACCGCTGAGGAGTGCCGCCAGGTCATCTATCCGGCTGCCCTGACGGCCTCTACCGCCCATGCAGAAGAGGCTCAGGCGTTCCTGGATTATCTCACCACGGATGACGCTGCCGCTATTTTTGAGAGTGTTGGCTTTGCCATGGTGAAATAATGGACTGGTATCCGCTTTATAACTCGCTGCGCATTGCGGCCATTGCCTGCGTGGCGGTGTTCTTTATGGGCATTTTTGCCGCGTACTATGTAGCCAAACTGCCCCGGCTGGTCAAGGGCCTGCTGGACGTGGTGCTCACCCTGCCCATGGTGCTGCCGCCCACGGTCGTGGGGTATTTTCTTCTGCTGCTCTTCGGCTCCAAGCGGCCATTTGGCATTTTCCTTGCCCGGTTTGGCATCAAGGTGCCCATGACCTGGTGGTCGGCGGTGTTTGCAGCGGCGGTGGTGTCGTTCCCGCTGATGTACCGCACGGCCCGCGGCGCGTTTGAAGCCTTTGACGAGGACCTGGCCGACGCTGGCCGGACGCTGAGCCTCTCCAATCCCTACATTTTCTGGCGGGTGCGGATGCCCGTCTGCCGCCAGGGCATTCTGGCCGGTACGGTGCTCACCTTTGCCCGCGCGCTGGGTGAGTACGGTGCCACCAGCATGATCGCCGGTTACACCCCGGGCAGGACGGCCACCATCTCCACCACGGTCTACCAGCTCTGGCGCACCGACAACGAGGCGCTGGCGTGCCGCTGGGTGCTGGTCAACCTGGCCATCTCGGCGGTGGTGCTGCTTGCCGTGAACATGCTGGAACAGAAGCAGAAAGGGAAAACGCGATGAGTCTTTTGGTGGATATTGAAAAGGACTATGGCGGGTTCCATCTCTGCTCCCGGTTTGAGACCAATGGCGGCATTACCGGCCTGCTGGGCGCTTCCGGCTGCGGCAAAAGCCAGACGCTGCGCTGCATTGCGGGCGTCCAGACACCGGATCAAGGCCGCATCGTGCTGGACGGCGTGACCCTCTACGACAGCGAGCGGCACATCAACCTCACCCCGCAGCAGCGGGGCGTGGGATATCTGTTCCAGAACTACGCGCTCTTCCCGAACATGACGGTGCGGGCCAACATTTTAACGGGCCTGCGCCGGGAGAGAGACGCCGCCAAAAAGCAGGCCGCCTTTGAGCACGCCATCCATCTGCTCAAGCTGGAGGGGCTGGAAGACCGCCGCCCGGCCCAGCTTTCGGGCGGGCAGGCCCAGCGCGTGGCGCTGGCCCGGATGCTGGTCTCCCGGCCCAAGGCCCTGCTGTTGGACGAGCCGTTCTCGGCCATCGACAGCCACCTGCGGGATCAGCTGCAGGTGGACCTGCTGGCCCTGCTGGCGGATTTCCCCGGCGATATGGTCATCGTGACCCACAGCCGGGACGAAGCCTACCACATGTGCGGGCAGATCGCCGTGATGGACGCCGGGCGGGTGCTGGCCCACGGCCCCACCAAGCAGGTGTTTGCCGACCCCCGCACCGTGCAGGGCGGCCGCCTGACGGGCTGCAAGAACATCTTCCCGGCCCGCAAGGTGGATGACTACACTATCTTTGTGCCGGACTGGGGCGTCGATCTCCACCCGGCCCGGATGGTCGAGGACGGACTGGTGGCCATGGGCGTCCGCGCCCATTCTTTCCGCCCGGAAGAGGTGCGGAACCCGCTTGCCGTCCACTGCGTGGGCAAGATGGAAGAGCCCTTTGAGTGGATCATCCGGATGCGCGCCGAGGGTCAGACCGCCGGAAGCCCGGATATCTGGTGGCGTGTCTCGAAAGAGATCGTCCCCGAAACGATGCCCACCCGGCTGGGCGTGGCCCCGGAACAGGTGCTTTTGTTCTACGAATAAGACGAATTTTCAATAGGATTCCAATTTATTGTGAGAGGAGCCGTCAACATGCCGCAGAAAAGGCGGGGCCAGACCCCGGTGGAAGAGGCTGTGGCGCGGATTTTGAACGCGCTGGATGTGCCAGAGAAAACCGAGGAGATTCCGCTGCTGCAGGCGTTGGGCCGGGTGGCGGCGGGGGATGTCTGTGCCCGGGTGGCACAGCCCCCTTTTGACCGCTCGGCGCTGGACGGCTATGCCCTGCGGGCGGCGGACATTGCCGCCGCAGGCCCGGAAACGCCCGTTACCCTGCCCGTCAGTCGGTATCTCTGTGCCGGCAGCGACCCCGGCGGGCCGCTGGCCTCGGGTACGGCTGCCCGCATCATGACGGGGGCCCCGGTCCCCGCCGGAGCGGACTGCGTGCTGCGGCAGGAGGATACCGAGAGCAATGGCCAGACCGTGACGTTCCATGCTCCTGTGGAAGCCCGGGCCAACGTCTGCTTTGCGGGGGAGGACATCGCCCCGGGGAAATGCCTGGTCCCGGCGGGCACCCGGCTGGACGAAGTCTCCCTCGGCCTGCTGGCCGGGCAGGGCGTGCAGACAGTGACCGTTTACGCCAAGCCCCGCGCGGCCCTCATACCCACGGGAGACGAGCTCTGCAGCCCGGAAACCTCGCTCCGCCCCGGCAAGATCTACGATTCCAACGGCCCCATGCTGGCGGCCCGGATGCTCCGCCTCGGTGCCGAGCCCACCCTGCTGGCGGCAGGCCCGGATGACCCCGCCGCGCTGGCCGGAAAGCTGGCCCGGCTGCTGGCGGAGTACCCGCTGGTCATCACCACGGGCGGCGTGTCCGTCGGCGACCGGGACTATCTGCCCCAGGCCGCCGAAGAGGCCGGTGCAAAGCTGCTGTTTTACGGCATCGACGCAAAGCCCGGCACCCCGGCGCTGGCGGCGGGGAAAGACGGGCATGTCCTGCTCTGCCTCTCCGGCAACCCCTTTGCCAGCTTTGCGACGTTTGAGCTGCTGGCCCGGCCTGCACTGGCCAAATTGCAGGGGGCAGACCCCGCCCCCGTGCGGGTAAGAGCCGCCCTTGCCAATGGCTTTGGCAAGCCGTCGCCCCTGCGCCGCTTTGTGCGGGCCACGCTGATGGGCGGTGTGGTCACTCTGCCCAAGGGTGGGCACTTCTCGGGCGGCATCGGGGCGCTGGCGGGCTGCAACTGCCTGGTGGATGTCCCGGCGGGCAGCCGGGCCCTGAATGCCGGAGACGAAGTTGAGGTGATCCTGCTGTGAGCGCGCGAAAGCCCTTTGTAGCTGCCATCAGCGGCATCAAGAACAGCGGCAAGACCACGTTCCTGGAGCATCTGGTGCCCGTTCTGCGGGCGCGGGGGCTGCGGGTGGCCGTCATCAAGCACGACGGGCATGATTTTACCCCGGACGTGCCCGGCACCGACAGCTTCCGGATGCGGCAGGCCGGGGCCGACGGCGTGGCCGTCTACAGCGGCCATCAGTGGATGGTGGTCCGCCCCCAGCCCGGCAGTCTGGAAGCTCTCATCGGCCTGTTTGCTGACTGTGACCTCGTTTTGCTGGAGGGACAGAAAGCGTCGCCCTACCCCAAGATCGAGCTGGTGCGGGGCGCGGTGAGCCATGAGAGCGTCTGTGCCCCGGAGACCCTGCTGGCCCTTGCCACGGATACCCCGGCAAGGGTGGACGGCGTGGAGACCATCGGGCTGGAAGACTACGCCCGGGCGGCGGGGATCCTGCTGCACGCAATGCGGCGGTGACCCATACGGAACAAAAAATCCCCCTTTGCAGCGGTGAAACTGCAAAGGGGGATTTCTGCGTGTGTGGGGGAAATTGCGGTCAGGACTGCAGCTGCGCTTCCAGCCAGTGGGCAATGTCGGCCATGACCTCCTGCCGGTTGAGCTCCATCAGCAGCTCATGGCGCGCGCCGGGGTAGAGCTTCTTCTGGATGTTCTGTGCCCCGGCGGCTTTCAGGCTGTCAATGGCGCGTTGGACGCCTTTGCCCTGTTCGCCCACCGGGTCGGCGTCGCCGGCCAGGAAAAGCAGGGGCAGGTCTTTTGGCATCCGGGCCAGAACCGCTGGGTCGTACAGCCGCAGGATGCCGGTGAACATGCTGTAATAGGCGTTCAGGGTGAACGTGAACATGCAGCGCTCATCGGCGCGGTACTTGTCCACCTCGGCGGCGTCGCGGTTGAGCCAGTCCTGCGGGGTGCGGCCCTCCAGACCCTTGTTGTACCCGGTAAACGAGAGGCTGGCCACCAGTTTGCTGCGGTGCTGCCAGCCGAAGAAGACGGCCAGCACCCGGCAGATGGTTTTTGCCAGCTGCACCAGGGCTTTGGGCTGGAAACCGGTGCCCATGATGATGGCACCGGAGAGCTCACTGCCCCACTCGCACAGGTACTGCCGGGCGTAGAACGAGCCCATGCTGTGCCCCAGCAGGAAATAGGGCACATCCGGGTAGAGTGTTTTCGTCAGCACGGTCATGGCGTGCAGGTCGTCCAGCACGGCGCGGTTGCCGTCCGGCTGGGCAAAGTAGCCGTAATCGGCTTTGGTGCGGATGGAGCCGCCGTGGCCCAGATGATCGTGCCCCGTGACCAGGATGCCCCGGGCAGCCAGATATTCGGCCAGCGGCTTGTAGCGGTCAATGAATTCCACCATGCCGTGGGAGAGCTGGACGATGGCCCGCACCTGCCCGTCCGGGACACAGCGGAACGCGTGGAGCGTCCGCCCGGGGACGGTGGAGGGAACGGTAAAATCGATCATCTGGCTCATGGGACGCGGCTCCTTTCCAGGTGTTGCTTACAGGGCGCCGATCTTGCGGCGGCAGGCCGAGCAGATGCAGTAGCCCTCGTACTGCACGGCGTTGGAGTCCACCTCGCCGCAGAAATCGCAGCTGCCGTTAGGGCGGTATTTCTTGAGGATGATCGAATCACCCTCCACGAAGATCTCCAGTTTTGCGTCGCTGTCCAGGCGCATGCTGGTGCGCAGCTCCTTGGGCAGGACGATACGGCCAAGCGCGTCAATACCACGAACGATTCCAGTTGTTTTCATAAGTCCTATTCTCCTTTTACCTTTTACACAGATGAGAGAGTTCCTAACGATGGCGTTCCCTGCCGGACCGGGCCGCAATGCCCGGGGCGACGCGCGTGACGCGCGTGATGCAGGAATTGGCAGGAAAATTGTGCCATCTCTCCCTTTCAGTATACAAAATTTTGGATGGTTCGTCAATGTTTGCGTGCACTTTCGACAAAATATTTCTCGTTCTTTTAAAAGGATGCCCGACGCAGGGCAAAATGATACCCCGGCGGCGCTTTTCCGTTGACAAACCGGCCCCAAAACGTTAAACTAACAATGAGTTTTTCTGCAATTTTGATTGCATCCCGATAGAGATTTTAAAAGGAGCGTTTTTATGCCGACGAATAAGATCCGCACCCGTTTTGCCCCCTCGCCGACGGGTTATATGCATGTGGGCAACCTGCGCACTGCTCTGTACGCCTACCTGATGGCCAAGCACGAGGATGGCACGTTCATCCTCCGCATTGAGGATACCGACCAGGGCCGCTATGTGGAGGGCGCGGTGGACGTCATCTACAACACCATGCGGGAGACCGGCCTGCTGTGGGACGAGGGCCCGGACATCGGCGGCCCGGTGGGCCCCTATGTGCAGAGCGAGCGGATGGGTATGTTCAAGCAGTATGCCGAGCAGCTGGTGGCGGAGGGCAAGGCTTACTACTGCTTCTGCTCGGAGGAGCGGCTGGAGGCCCTGCACGCGGAGCAGCGCGCGAACGGCGAGATGACCCACTACGACGGCTGCTGCCGCGACCTGTCCGCGGAAGAGGTCCGGAAGCATCTGGAAGCAGGCGACCCCTATGTCATCCGCCAGAAGATCCCCCGCACGGGCGTGACCGGCTTTGACGATGTGGTCTACGGCCACATTGAGGTCAACAACAGCGAGATGGACGACCAGATCCTCATCAAGACCGACGGAATGCCCACCTACAACTTTGCAAACGTGGTGGACGACCACCTGATGGGCATTACCCATGTCATCCGTGGCAGCGAGTATCTGTCCTCCACCCCCAAGTACAACCTGCTGTATCAGGCCTTTGGCTGGGAGATCCCCACCTATATCCACTGCCCGCCTGTCATGAAAGACGCCCAGAACAAGCTGTCCAAGCGCAACGGCGACGCCAGCTATCAGGATCTGGTGGCAAAGGGCTACCTGACCGAGGCCATCCTCAACTATATCTGCCTGCTGGGCTGGAGCCCCAAGGGCGAGTATGCCGAGCAGGAGATCTTCTCCCTGCCCGAGCTGGTCAAGGTCTGGTCTCCGGAGGGCATCTCCAAGTCCCCCGCCATCTTTGACCCCCTCAAGCTGCGTGCCATCAACGCCGAGTATATCCGCCGCCTGTCTCCCGAGGAGTTCCTCGCCAAGGCAGAGCCCTGGATCGACCAGGCCGTGCACACCCCCATTGATAAGAAACTGCTCTGCGCCAACCTCCAGCCCCGCTGCGAGGTGCTGGGCGAGATCCCCGAGCAGCTGGATTTCTTCGACGCCATGCCGGAGTACGATGTGAGCCTGTACGCCAACAAGAAGCAGAAGACCACGCCGGAGTCCGCCAAGGAGGCGCTGGAAGCCCTGCTGCCTGTCCTGAGCGACGAGGCACTGGACTTTACCAACCGGGATGCCGTGTTTGACGCCTGCAAGGCCAAGGCCGAGGAGCTGGGCAAGAAGAACGGCTGGCTGCTCTACCCGCTGGGCATTGCCCTCTCCGGCAAGCAGCGCACCCCCGGCGGCGGCACCGACCTGGCCTGCATGATGGGCCGCGAGAAGACCCTGGAGCGGGTCAAGGCCGCCATCGAGAAGCTGAACGGCTGATATTCTGGCTCATTTGGCAAAACGGTGGCATTTCCCTGTTCTGCCCGAAAAAACGCCCCGCGGGCCTGCTACAGTATATGCAGCAGGCGTGGGAGCCAGAACCAAAATACAAAGAACCAAAAGGTCCCCGCCGGAAAGCGGGGACTTTTTCTATGCAGGAATCCATGCGGGTCATCTCAGGCGGGAATACAGGCAATGCGGCGCGGTTGTGGCATACGCCGCTGCGGACGCGGGCGGCGGTGCGCCCGGCCCTGCGGCAGGGGGCTGCCCTGGCCGTGGGGCTGGCAGGCGGCTGGGCCGTGTTATACGGGGCGCTGCTCCCCTTTGGGCCCGGGTTGGCTTTGGGTCTGGGGGAGGACTGCTTTGCAGCCAGCGCGGCCGGGGCGGCATTGGGGCTGCTGCTCCACGGCTTTGGGGCGCTGAGTTTGCAGAGTATCTGCCTGCTCTGCGGGCTGGGAGCGATCGTGGCGGGCCGCTGGCTCTGGCCGGGGCGCTTTCTCCCTGCGGCAGCGGCAGGCGGGGCCGCGCTGGCATGCAGTGCGTTCTGCCTCTCCCTTGGGGCGGAGGGCGGCGGCGTGGAACTGCTGCTCTTCTGCGGGGCGGATGCCCTGCTGGCCGGGGCCATCGGCTTTGGGCTGCGGCGCTTCCCGCCCGAAAAGCCCGGCGCGGGCACCCTGCTGCCCGCCATGGCCTGTGCCGCGGCTCTGGGCAGTCTGGCGCTCGGCCCGCTGGTGCTGGGGGTGGCCGCCTGCGCGGCGGCTGAATATCTCCTCTGCTGCCAGGGAAAGGGCCGGGCCGCGCTGGCTCTCTGTGCGGCCACGGGGGCGGCGCTCTGCGCTGTGGACCCGGAACTTGCCCCGGCGGCTGCCGGGCTCTCCTGCGCCACGGGGGCGGCAGCCCTGCTGGCCCCGGGCCGGCGGGTGGAAGCGCTGGCCGCCTACGCGGGCGGCTGCGTGACCGGGGCGCTCTGCGTTCAGCCGCCCGGCAACGCCTTTTCCGCCCTGCTCAGTGCGGGGGCCGGGCTGGGGGTGGTCTGTTTCCTGCCCCGGCAATGGCTGACTCCGGCTGGCCCGGAGGAGCCGCCCGGCGAGACCCCGCAGGAGGAGCGGCCCCGGCTCTCGGTGGCGGCCACCCGGCTGGAAGCCGTGGCCGAGAGCCTTTCCTCGCTGGCTGAGACGGTCAACGAGGTATACGACGCGTTTCCCCGCCGCTGCGAGAACTTCCGCTGGGTCATCGACAACACCCACGACACCCTATGCGCCAACTGCGGGCGGCGCGAATCCTGCTGGAAACAGGAGTATGCCGCCACGTTGGAGGGGATGGAGGCCCTCCGTCCCGTTCTGGAACAGCAGGGCCATCTGGAACCAAACGACCTGCCCGGGCAGCTGTCCCGGTGCATCCACCCGGCGGCGCTCTGCGCCACGGCTACCCGCTCCTTTGCGCTCTACCGCAGCCGGAAAGAGGCCCATGTCCACGCCGAGGCCCTCCGCACGGCCCTGACCGAGCAATACAGCGCCGTGGCCGACGCGCTGGGCGTCCTCAGTGAGCAGCTGGGCAGGCCGGGAACCCCGGAACCCTATAAATCCGGGCGGGTGGCGTCGTTTTTTACTTCCCTGGGGGCCCCGCCGCTGGAATGTTCCGTCACGTTGGACGATTTGGGCCGGACCCGGGCGGCGGTGACGCTGCCCCGCACCCGGTTTTCGCCTGCCGAGCTGGCGGCACTGGCGCGGGAGGTGAGCGGGCTCTGCCGCCGGGCCTTTGAGCCGCCGCAGGTGCTTTCCTGCAAGGGGATGACCACCCTGCTCTTCTCGGAAAAGCCTGCCCTCCGGGCCGTATTCGGGGCAGCTGGGGTAGCGGCCCGGGGGACCATCTCGGGCGATGCGGTCCAGCAGTTCTGCAGCCCGGCGGCGGCCCAGATGATCCTCTGTGACGGCATGGGCACCGGACGCCCCGCTGCCGTGGACGGCAACCTGGCCGCCGAGCTGACAGCCCGCCTGCTCAAAGCGGGCTTTACCGCCGAGCTGGCCGCGCGGCTGGTAAATGTGGCACTGGCCCTCAAAAGCGATGAGGAGAGCGGGGCGACGCTGGACCTCATCAGCGTAGACCTCTACACCGGCACAGCCCGGCTCTTCAAGGCCGGGGCGGCCCCGGGGTTCCTCGTCCACGGGGGCCGGGCCCGGGCCGTGGGAGATGTGAGCCTGCCCATGGGCATTCTGGGCGGTGTGAACGGGCAGAGCCGGATGGTGCATCTGGCCGCGGGTGATTACGCGGTGCTGGTCTCAGACGGGCTGCTGGTGGACGGCCCCGGCTGGGTGGTCCAACAGCTGGAACTCTCAGCGGCGGCGGGAGACGCGCCGGAGAAAATTGCCAGAACGTTGGTGGAGACCGCCCGGGCCCGGGCTGAGAAAGCAGGCCGCCCCGATGACATCACGGCGGCGGTGCTGCGGCTGGAACCATGTTGAAATATTCATAGAGTGAGGGTATAATGAGTGCATCATCCATCAGGAGGGCGGAAAGCGTGTTGAAGATCACAGTACAGCGGGATGGCACCGGGGACTTTACTACCATCTCGGAGGCAGTGCTGGCGGTGCCCTATGAATGCGAGGCCGAAATTGAGATCGGCCCGGGCATTTACCGGGAAAAGCTGGTCTGCGAAAAACAGAACATCACCCTCCGGGGGGCCGGGGCCGACCAGACCCGCGTTGTGTGGGGAGACGGCGGCAAGCTGCCCCACCCGGACGGCAGGCCGACCCATACGTTCCGCAGCTACACCGCGTTTTTCAGCGGCGAAAATCTCACTGTGGAAGACCTGACCATTGAAAACGATGCGGGCCCCGGGGCACAGGTGGGGCAGGCTGTGGCGGCCTATGTGGACAGCGCCCGGGCGGTGTTCCGCCGGGTGAAGCTGCTGGGCAATCAGGACACCCTGTTCTGCGCCCCGCTGCCGGAAAAAGAGCGGGAGAAAGACGGCTTCCTCGGCCCCCGGGGGCTGGCACCCCGCCGGGCCAGTGCCCAGTATTACCACAAATGCGAGATCGCGGGGGACATTGATTTCATCTTTGGCGGGGCGGATGCCCTGTTTGAGCAGTGCACCCTCCGCACGGTGGACAACCACATCCCCCACAGCTATGTCACGGCCCCCTCGGGGAAAGCCGACGGGCTGGGATTTGTCTTCTGGGACTGCGATTTCGTCTCCGACTGCCCGGCGGGCAGCGTCTATCTGGGGCGGCCGTGGCGCCCCGAGGGCAAAACGGCGGTGCTGGACTGCCGTTTGGGAGCCCACATTGCGCCGGAGGGCTTTTCCCCCTGGAACGACCGCGCGGATACGAACCTGGCAGCCTTTGCCGAGGCGGGCAGCAACGGCCCCGGGGCAGTTCCCCGTCCCGGCTGGGTCCATGCCCTGACGGCTTCGCAGGCAGCGGAGCTGCTGGCCTGTGCCCGCTGCCGCTGCCGCCCCTGAACCCCAAAAGCCCAAAAGAATGAGGAAGTAAATTATGAAGAAGCTCCCCAATGCCGTCAAATGGCTCATCATTGTGGCGGTGCTGGCCGCCATGGCTGCCATGACCTTTGCCGTCAACGACCGGGCCTCCCGGGTGGATATGCCCGCCCCGGACAACACGTTCGGCATCTACCACGTCACCAACTAACGAGAAAACCCCTCCCGGTTGCTGCTCGCACAGAAACCGGGAGGGGTTTTTTAATTGTCGGAAGAGTCCGTGTCCGTCATGATGAACCAGAACGTGGTGCCTTTGCCCACGGTGCTCTGGACACCAAAGCGGAAACCGTGCTGCTGGAAGATGGCCTTGGTGATGGAAAGGCCCAGGCCGGTGCCCTGCTTGCCCGCGTCGGAGCGGGAGCGGTAGTAGCGGTCGAAGATATAAGGCAGGTCCTCCGCCGAGATGCCGGGGCCATGGTCTTCCACTTCCACCCGGACGCCCTCGGGGCATTTGAATGCCCGCAGGAAGAAAAGCCCGTCCTCCCCGATGTGGTGCATGGCGTTGCCCAGCAGGTTGTGCAGGGCCCGCTGCATCATGTCGGGGTCGGCGTAAACGGGAAGCTCCTCTTCGGGCAGCTCCAGCTTGAGCTCCCAGCCGTTCTGGGCGCAGACGGCGTCGTAACGCTCGCTGACCTCGTCGCAGAGCTGGCCCATATCAAAATGCACCCGCTCGCACTGGATGGCACCGCTGGTCACCTTGCTCAGCTCCATCACGCTGGAGACGAGGGCTGTCAGCCGGTCGGCTTCGTCCACGATAATATTCATCTGCTCGTTGCGGTGGGCCTTGTCGTCGCCCGTGATGTCCCGCACCGTCTCGGCGTAGCCCTTGATGAGGGTCAGCGGGGTGCGCAGGTCGTGGGAGACATTGGCCAGCAGGTCCCGCTGCATCTGGGAGGCATGTTGGACTTCCTGCGCCATGTGGTTGAAGTCCTGCGCCAGATCGCCCAGTTCGTCGTTCCGCTTGGAGTCCACCTGCACGTTGTAATTGCCCTGGGCCACCTGCCGGGCCGCGCCGGAAAGCTCCCGCAGGGGCTTGGTGAACCACTCGCTGAACAGCCAGGCCGCCGACATGGAGAACGCAAAGATCAGTGCCGCCGCCAGCGGCAGCACGGTGCTCATCACCTGGCCGGCCTCCGCGACATGCATCAGGCTGGTGGTCACCAGCACCGTATAGCTGCCATCGGAGGTCGTTTTGCCCACCATCAGCTGGACAGAGCCGGAGGGCGTGGGCGGGTTGATCTTCCGCACACAGCTGCCCGTCTCCCGGCAGAGCTGCCGCATGGCACGGGCCGTGCTGTAGGAGAGCATTTCGCCGCCGGTGTCCGTGGGCTTGGTGCGGTGGAGATTGCAGTAGGAAAGGCTTTCGATCTTGAAGATCTGGCGCAGCGTGGTATCCGAGATGTCCACGCAAAAGCTGCTCATGCCGCTGTTCTCGAAGATCTCAGACCCCAGCTCGTTGAAAAAAGTGGTGTTGACATGGAGCTGGCTGCCAAAGCCCCAGTAGGAGAGGGTCTCCCCCTCGGCGATGGCCTTGTCCAGCTGCTCCACAATGGCGTCTGCCTGGGCTGTGAGCTGTTTCTGGATATGGGTGGTATAAAGCGGTTCCAGCAGCCGGGTGCTCAGGAACCAGAACAGCAACAGCAGCAGCAGGCAGATGAAGCACAAAAACCACAACAGCTGCCCGCGGATGCCAATGGTGCGCCGTGTTTTGCGTTTGCTCGTATGCCGCATCAGGAGCAACGCCTCCGCTTACCGGGCTGCGTCGGGGTCGAACTTATAGCCGATGCCCCACACAGTTGCAATATAGCCGCGGCACTTGCCCAGGTGGCCCCGCAGCATCTTGACATGGGTGTCCACGGTGCGGTCCTCGCCAAAGTAGTCGTAGTTCCACACTTTCTGCAAAATCTTCTCCCGGCTGAGGGCGATGCCCTTGTTGGAGGCCAGGAAGACCAGCAGGTCAAACTCCTTGGGGGTCAGGCTCACTTCCTCGCCCGAGACGCGGACGGTGTGGCTGGCGGTATCAATGGTCAGCTCCCCAAAGGTCATGGTGCCGTCCGAGCTTTCGGTGTGGGGCATGGTGCGGTTGAGCACGGCCCGCACCCGGGCTACCAGCTCCCGGGGGGAGAACGGCTTGACCACATAGTCGTCCGCGCCGCCCTCAAGCCCGGCCAGCTTATCGTATTCCTCGCCCCGGGCCGTCAGGATGATGACGGGGGTGTTGATGTGGCGGTTGCGCATCTCCCGCAGGCAGGTCATGCCGTCCATAAAAGGCATCATCAGGTCAAGAATGACCAGGTCATACCCGCCGCCGCTCAAAAGGCTCAGGGCCGCGGAGCCGTCACCGGCTTCCTCGCAGACATAGCCCGCATACTGCAAATGCTCCCGGATGAGCTCCCGGATACGGGGCTCATCATCAACGATCAGAATTTTAGCCATAAAAAGTCGCCCTCCTCAAATGCAAAAGGTGCTTTGTTTGTTTTATAGAATGGTCCCAATAGTCCCGATTTTATCTTAATACGACAATTGGAAATTTTTGTGAAGTTTGCGTGAAGCCTTTGGAAAACTCGTGTTTTGCTATAGTATACCACGGAGGAAAAGGCAAAACAATTGCGGCTGTAAAAGGTTTGTGTTATACTAATCTGATAAATCAATTCCCTTTGCAAAGGAAAAAAGCTTATGCGCATCGGACTGGTTGAGTTTATTTTGATATTGTTCATTGCGTCGGTCACGGTGGGGCCCCAGGTGGCCCTGTTTGTGGATGGCTGGCTGCGCCGCGCCAACCGTGCCAGCGCGCTGGCCGCCCGCCGCAAGGCCGAGGCGCAGGCCCAGATGGCCATTGAGCGGGAAGCCCTGCTCCACCGGTTCCGGGCGGCCAGCAACGTGTTTGCGGCGCTGGCGGCCGTGGCGCTGGTGTACGCGCTGGTGTTCCGGCCCATCGACACGCCGCCAAAGACCTATGCCGCCCCGGAGAGAGCGGAGCGCGCCGAGCATGTGCGGAGCGTGGACCCCGCCGACGCGCTGAATTTGAGCGCCTATGAGATCGGCACGGCCATCCGGATGCAGGATGGCTGGCTCTATGCGGCGGCAAAGCTGCCCAAGGCAGGCGTTCTGATGCGGATGCAGCCGGACGGCAGTGGGATGAACGAGGTACTGGACGTGGCAGGCGGCGAGATCACAGACCTTGCCTTTGCGCCGGACGGCACCCTTTGGATGACGACGATCGAGGCCGACGGCGGCAAGCTCTGCCGGGTGAGCAACGACCAGTGGGGCGTGACCGTAGAGCCTGTGGTGACGCAGATCGACGGCAAGGCCCTCTCCTGCCCGGCGGCGGTGGCCGTGGGGGCAGACGGGAAAGTCTACTTCACCAACGCGGCGGATGTCTCCGTGAAGTATGGGCTGGAAAGCGCCCTCCGCACCGAGCTGCTGGCCCATACGGCCACGGGCTGGGTCTATGTCTATGACCCGGTGACCCGGGCCGTGGAGCGGGTGCTGGGCGGGGTGGTCGGGGCCTCCGGGCTGGCTCTCTCGGCGGACGGCGAGACGCTGTACGTCTCCGACCTTGGCAGCCGCTGCATCTGGGCAGTCCCGTCCGGTGGACGGGAGCTGATGGCTGGGGGCAAGGGCTGTGCACAGCTGGCCGCGGGACTGCCCGGATACCCCGGGGCGCTGGCAGTGGAGAAGGACGGCACGGTCTCGGTGGGCTACCGCTGGGCGCGTTCCGCCTGGATGGAAGACCACGCCGACGGCACCCTGCTGCGGGGTGCCGCCCTCCGGCTGAGTGAATCCATGCGGGAACGGCTGTTCCAGATGCCGGACGATGGCATCTGCGCCGAGCGCTTTGGCCCGGACGGGGCGCTGCTTGCCTCCTACGGCGGCAAGGCGCTGGGCGGTGTCCTTGCCCTCTGCCCGGCGGAGAACCGGGTGTATCTGGGCGTGGCCGGTGAAACTAAGATCCAGTGGGTAAGAATTTAAAACCGAGGTGTTTTAGAATGACGGAAGCGTTCAAACAACAAATCGAACAGGAAGCCCGGCAGGCGGTCACGGAGCTGCTGGAGCAGGCAAAGCTGAAAAAGGGCGATGTCTTTGTGGTGGGCTGCTCGTCCAGTGAGATCGTGGGCGGGCACATCGGCAAGGATTCCAGCCTGGAAGCGGCGCAGGCCGTGTACGCGGGCATTGCCCCGGTGCTGGCGGCGCAGGGCATCTGGCTGGCGGCCCAGTGCTGTGAGCACCTCAACCGTGCTATCATCATCGAGCGGGAAGCCGCCGAACGATACGGCTGGGAGGAAGTCTGCGTGGTGCCCCGGCCCCACGCGGGCGGCAGCTGGGCCACCACCTGCTGGAAGCAGTTCCATGACCCGATCGCCGTGGAAGAGATCAAGGCCCACGCGGGCATCGACATCGGCGGCACTCTCATCGGGATGCACCTCAAGCGGGTGGCCGTGCCGGTGCGCCTGAGCCTGAATCAGATCGGCGAAGCAAACATTCTCTGTGCCCGCACCCGCCCCAAGCTCATCGGTGGTGAGCGCGCAAAATATACCGAGGAGGATTGACCTATGGCGGAAAAGACACTGGAAGAAATGCGGGAAGCGGTGGAAGAGATCCGCGCCAAGATGGCGGCAGCCGCCCGGGAAGCGGGCCGCGACCCGGCAGCGGTGCAGCTCTGTGCCGCCTGCAAGACCCGCACAGCGGACATTGTTGCCGCCAGTGCAGCCCTGCCCATTGATGTGTTTGGCGAGAACCATGTGCAGGAGCTCTGCGCCAATTTTGACGCCGGGGCCTACTGCGGCAAGCCCAGCCATTTCATCGGCCATTTGCAGACGAACAAGATCAAAAAGGTGCTGGGCCGTGCCAGCCTCATCCAGAGCGTGGACAGCGAGCACCTGCTGGCCGCCATTGAAAAAGAGGCTGCCAAGGCTGGTATTGTGCAAAACGTGCTGCTGGAAGTGAACATCGGCGGGGAGGAGTCCAAGACCGGCGTTTCCCCGGAACGGCTCTGGCCGCTGCTGGATGCCGCTGCCGCCCAGGAGCACATCCGGGTCAAGGGTCTGATGGCCATTCCTCCGGTGAACAACGACGACGCCCAGAACCGCCGCTACCTGGCCCAGGTGTACAAGCTGTTTGTGCAGGCCGGGGAGCGGGGCTACCAGAATGTGGCCATGGAGACCCTTTCCATGGGGATGAGCGGCGATTTTGAGAATGCCATCCGGGAGGGCGCTACCCTCGTCCGCATCGGCACCGCCATCTACGGCGAACGAGATTATAGTAAAAAAGCATAAAAAGAAAGAGGAATTATGCCTAAAACGACCATCCATGACCCCGGTGCACACCATACCAGCAGCGGGGCTCTCATCCGGCGCTTTCTGCCCTATCTGGCCAAGTACAAAAAGGTGCTGTTCATCGACCTGTTCTGTGCAGCCCTGACCACCATGTGCGATATCATCCTGCCCAAGATCATGAGCACCATTACCAACTCCGCCATGGGTGTGGGCATCACGCTGACAGCCCAGATCGTGCTCAAGCTGGCAGCGCTCTACTTCGTGCTCCGCGTCATTGACGGAGCGGCACAGTATTTCATGTCCGGCATCGGCCATATCATGGGCGTGCATATTGAAACCGATATGCGCAAGGACGCCTTTGACCACCTGCTGCTGCTGGACCACACCTACTACAACAACACCAAGGTGGGCACCATCATGGGCCGCATCACCAATGACCTGTTTGACGTGACCGAGTTTGCCCACCACTGCCCGGAGGAGTTCTTCATTGCGGGCATCAAGATCCTGGCCTCGTTTCTCATCCTGTGCCAGGCCAGTATCCCCTTGACGCTGGCGGTGTTTGCCTGCGTGCCCCTGATGGGCGTGGTGTCGGTCTACCTGAACCAGCGCCTGCGGGCCCGGTTCCGCCAGCAGCGTGTCCAGATCGGTGAGCTGAACGCCACCATCGAGGACAGCCTGCTGGGCCAGGGCGTCGTCAAGGCCTTTGCGGCGGAAGAGCAGGAGCGGGCCAAGTTCGAGCAGGGCAACCGGGATTTTGAGAAGATCAAAACGCTGGGCTATTACGCCATGGCGGCGTTCAATACCTCCACCCGCCTGTTTGACGGCCTGATGTATCTGGTGGTCATTCTGGCGGGCGGTCTCTCGCTGGTGTACGGCAAGATCAGCGCGGGCGATCTGGTGGCCTATGTGCTGTATGTGTCCACCCTGATCGCCACCATCCGCCGCATCGTGGAGTTTGCGGAGCAGTTCCAGCGCGGCATGACGGGCATTGAGCGCTTTGCTGAGATCATGGACACCCCTGTCCCCATCCACGATGCCCCGGACGCCAAGCCTCTCCAGCCCGGCCCCGGTGCGATCCGGTTTGAGGATGTCAGCTTTGAGTACCCGGACGACCACAATAAAGTCCTGCACCACGTCAGTCTGGACATCAAAGCCGGCGAGCGGCTGGCGCTGGTAGGCCCCTCCGGCGGCGGCAAAACGACGCTGTGCAACCTCATCCCCCGCTTTTATGATGTAACCAGCGGCCGCATCCTCATTGACGGGCAGGACATCAGCAAGGTGACCATCAAGAGCCTGCGGGAGGACATCGGCATCGTCCAGCAGGACGTGTACCTGTTCAGCGGCTCGGTGGCGGATAACATCGCTTACGGCAAGCCCGGTGCCACCCGGGAGGAGATCGTCGAAGCGGCCCGTCTGGCGGGCGCGGAGCGCTTTATTCTGGCCCTGAAAGACGGCTTTGACACGTATGTGGGGGAGCGGGGTGTCAAGCTCTCGGGCGGCCAGAAGCAGCGCATTGCCATTGCCCGGGTCTTCCTCAAGAACCCGCCCATCCTCATTCTGGACGAGGCCACCAGCGCGCTGGACAACGAGAGTGAGATCCTCGTAGGCCAGAGCCTCGAAAAGCTGGCCCATGGCCGCACGACCCTGACCATCGCCCACCGGCTGACCACGATCAAGAACTACGACCGCATCCTCGTTCTCGGTGCCGAGGGCATTGAGGAAGCCGGCACCCACGAGGAGCTGCTGGCAAAGCAGGGGGTTTACTACCGCCTGTGGAACCAGCTCCCCGGCGAGGATACGCTGTAACAGGAGGAAAACCAGATGACAGAACGTGAAAAATGGGAAGCAGGCCTGTGGTACGATGCCAATTTTGATGAAGAACTCCGCATCGAACGCGAAAAGGCCGAAGAGCGATACACCGAGTTCAACCAGACCCGCCCCTCCCAGAAAGAAAAGCGGGCCGAGCTGCTGCACAAGCTGCTGCCCGGCATGGCGGAAGATGTGGTGATCCTGCCGCATTTCTACACGGACTACGGCTACAACTGCGTCATTGGCGCAGGCAGTTATCTCAACCACGGGGCCTACCTGATGGACTGCGCCAAGATCACCATTGGACAGCACTGCTTCATCGGCCCCGGCTGCGGCATGTACACGGCCATCCATCCCATCCTGCCGCAGGAGCGCAACAGCGGGATGGAGCTGTGCAAGCCCATCACGCTGGGCGATAACGTCTGGCTGGGTGGCGATGTAACCATTCTGCCCGGAGTCACCATCGGTTCCAATACGGTCATCGGGGCCGGGAGCGTGGTGGTGAAAGACATCCCCTCCGGTGTCGTTGCCGTGGGCAACCCCTGCAAAGTGGTGCGCCCCATTACGGAGGAAGACAGCATCTATTTCCACAAGGATTAAACAGACAAAACAAAAAAGCGGGACCGCTGAATTTTCAACGGTCCCGCTTTTGTTTGTGGAAAACTTTGCGTTATGCGCCCACGATCAGGCGGACAGCGCCATAAATACCGGCATCATTGCCGAGGCTGGCCTGCTTGATGGGGGTCTCACGGCAGGATTTGAACGCATACTCCTGGAAGTGCTTGTTCAGCGGGGCAAAGAGGACGTCCCCGGCGCGGGCAACACCGCCGCCCACCAGGAATGCCTCGGGGTCTACTGTGGAGGCAATGTTGGCCAGAGCCATGCCCAGCGTGTCGGACATCTCATCCACCTCGCGGGCGGCGAGAGCGTCGCCATTGCGGGCAGCGTCAAAGACATCTTTGGCGGCAAACTCGGTGCCGCGGAGCACGCAGGGGGTGTCCGGGTTCTCGTCCAGCAGCTTCTTCATGCAGCGGACCACGCCGGTGGCGCTGGAATACTGCTCCAGACAGCCCCGCTTGCCGCAGCCGCAGACGGCCGTTTCGTGGCGGTTGACCGTGATGTGGCCGATCTCGCCGCCCGCGCCGTGCACACCGTCAATGACCTTGCCATTGACGACGACACCGCCGCCCACGCCGGTGCCCAGCGTGACCATGACGGCATTTTTGGCACCCTTGGCAGCGCCCATCCAGATCTCACCCAGGGCGGCGACGTTGGCGTCGTTGCCCACCAGAACTTTCAGGCCGTCCAGCAGGCCGGAGAGCTGGGCGGAAACATTCCGCTCGCCCCAGCCGCCGAGGTTGGCGCAGACGATGGGGACGATGCTGGAGTCCAGCACCGGGCCGGGCACGCCAATGCCCACGCCCTCTACCTGCTCGGGCTGGATGCTCTGCTCTTTCATCTTGCCCAGGACGGCAGCGGCCAGATTTTCCAGGATGTGCTCGCCTGCATTGGAGGTGTCGGTGGCAACTTCCCACTTTTCCAGCAGAGCGCCGGAAGTGGTGAACAGACCGATCTTGGCGGTGGTGCCGCCAAGGTCAATGCCGAATGCGTACTCTTTCATGATTCATTTACCCCTTTACTGCGGCGGACACACCGCCGGATTTTATTGATAACAGTATAACATAGTTCAGGGGATAAAAAAAGGCCCTCCCTTGCGGGAGAGCCGGAAAGCCTTGGGGAAATTATTCGTCGTCCTCGGTGTCGTCGTCTTCGTCCTCGTTATCCGATTTCGGCTTGTAGAAGATGCCGCTCAGGAAGATGCTGATGAAATACAGCAGCACCATGGGGAGCGCCACCATGCACTGGGACACGATATCGGGCGGGGTGACCACAGCTGCAATGAGGAAGATGCAGACAATGGCGACGCCTCGGACTTTCTTGAGCAGATCCGGGTAGATGATGCCCATTTTGGACAGGATGATCGTGACCAGAGGCATCTCAAACACACAGCCAAAGATCATGAACATCGTCAAACAGAGGTTGACATAGCTCTCGATACTGGTGGTGGTCTGGATGTAATCAGCGCCCTCAATGCCCGTGCTCAGGAAACGGAGCATGAACGGCATCATCAGCTTGTAGGCAAACAGCACGCCCACGCAGAACAGTGCCAGGCCCATCAGGATGACCAGCTTGAGGAAGAACGTCTCGCTCTTTTTCAGGCCGGGCTTTGCAAAGGCGTAGATCTGGTACAGCGCCACGGGCACCGTGATGACGAATGCCGCCAGCAGAGACACGCGGAAATACTGCATCAGCTTTTCCTGCGGGGCAATGGAAACAAAGGTGTAATAACCCTGGCCCATCGCCGTCAGGATATCAATGAGGCGGTCCGCATACATCAGGGTGATGACCACGGAAACCACAAACACCACCGCGCAGATAATCAGCCTGTTCCGCAGCTCTTTCAGATGCCCGGTCAGCGTCATGCTGCCGTCGTCTTCCATGACTTCGGCTTTCTTTTTGCGCTTCAAGTTTGTAGCCACAATTACTCCTCGTCGTCTTTCTTCTCGGTCTTGGTCTCAGCCTTGGAGGTGTTCTCTTCCTCCTCGCCCTCTTCCATGCCCTTCTTGAAGTTGTTCATGGTCTTGCCAAACATCTTGCCCAGCTTCGGCAGGTTCTTGGGTCCAAAGATCAGCAGAGCAACGACCAGGATGATAAGCAGCTCGTTCGTACCAATACGCATAATAAAAATCTCCTTTTTACTTTTGCCGCGCCGTGTGGCGGGCGGATTCCAATGTATTCGGCAACCGCAGGCGCGGGTGCATCAAAATAGAGGGATACGGGGCAAAGGCAGCTCAGACCTTTGCTTCTTCAGCCGGGGCAGCTTCCTCCGCGGCCGGGGCGGCGGCAGGCTCTGCCGCTTCGGCAGGAGCGGCTTCGGGAGCGGCCTCTATCGGCTTCTCCTCTGCCTTGGGCTCCTCAGCGGATTTCTCTTCTGCGGTTTCCGTGGCAGGAGCGGCTTCGGTGGGCTTTTCCTCAGGCTTTGCGGCGGGGGCAGTGTCTTCCAGCTCCTCTACCTCTTCCAGCTCGGTCACTTCCTCTGCCTGCTCGGCCTTGGCGGCTTCTTCCTTGCTGGTCTTGCCAATGCCCGTAAAGCTCTTGGTCACGTCCTTGACGCTGTTGTCAATATCCTTTTTGATATCGGTCAGCGGAGCAACGGCTTCCTTGAGGGGGGCCTGGATCTCATTCAGCGGCTCGACCACGTTTTTCTGGATCTCCTCGGAGGCAGCGCCAGTGTATTTCTTCAGCTCACGGAGCATTTTGCCCAGTTTCTGTGCATAAACGGGCAGCTGATCCGGGCCGATGAAGACAAACGCGACCACCACGATGACCACGAGTTCCCAAAAACCAATTTTCATAGCGTTCCAATTCCTTTCCTGTGCCAGCGGGGCCGGCAGGGCTTTTTGTCCAGTATAACAGATTGTGCGGTGGTTTGCCAGAGCAGCGGGCCCGGAATCGGGCCGGATGGTTCATTTTTTGGGCACACCGTGCTATACTGGGCGGGGCAAAGGCGCTCTGCGCGCCGACGTTGCCATACATATACCGGAAGTGCATGAACACTATATGAATTTATTATGAATTATTTATGAACAAGTGGATGCTTCCTGCAAATTTGTCAACATATAAGATATTTTTCAATAAAAATTACAGAAAGGATAACCAAAACATGAAAACACTCTATGCAGCCCGCTTTGCACGGGTGACCGAAAACCTCGCCAGACAGGGCCTGACCCAAATGATCGTCAGCGACCCGCCCACGATCTTTTATCTGACCGGGGTGCGCATCCAGCCCGGCGAGCGGATGCTGGCTCTGCTGCTCCGGGCCGACGGGAACCACCGTTTCTTCGTCAACGCGCTGTTCGGCACGCCGGAGGCAGGCATCCCGGTGGAAAACTACTCGGACGGCGAGGACGCCCCGGCAAAGCTCCTGCCCTGGCTGGAACGGGACAAGCCTCTGGGCATTGATAAGAATTGGCCCGCCCGGTTTCTGCTCCGGCTGATGGAGCTGGACGCGGCACCCGCTTACCGCAATGCTTCCGCCGCCTGCGACGATGCCCGCGCGGTGAAAGACGCTGCCGAGCAGGAGGCCATGCGGGCTTCCTCCAAGGTCAACGATGACTGCATGGCGGAGTTTGAGGCTCTCGTCCGCCCCGGCATCACCGAAAAAGAGATGGCCGAAGCCATCCGGGGCATCTATGCGGCACACGGCTGTTCCGGGGTCAGCTTTCCCCCCATCTGCGGTTTTGGCGCTCATGCGGCAGACCCTCACCACGACAACGACGACACCCCGCTGGAGGCGGGCCAGTGCGTCCTGATCGACGTGGGCGGCGTGTATCAGGATTACTGTTCCGATATGACCCGGACGTTCTTTACCGGGGAGCCCAGCGAGGAGGAGCGTAAGGTCTATGAGCTGGTGCGGCAGGCACAGGCTGCCGCCGAAGCGCTGGTCAAGCCGGGCGTCCGTCTCTGCGATATTGACGCTGCGGCCCGCGACCTTATTACCGAAGCCGGCTATGGCCCCTACTTCAACCACCGCCTGGGCCACTTCATTGGTCTGGAAGACCACGAGGCCGGTGACGTCTCGGCGGTGAACGAGAATGTTGTCACCCCGGGCATGTGCTTCTCCATCGAGCCGGGCGTCTACCTTCCCGGCAAGTTCGGCGTCCGGATCGAAGATCTGGTCCTCGTCACCGAGGACGGCTGTGAGGTGCTGAACCATTATCCGCATGAGCTGCGGGTGCATCCGTTCTAAGCGAAAAAGAAAACCCGCCGTCGGCGGGTTTTCTTTTTCGTGTTTATCCGAGCACGGAATGCCGGTAAGCAATGGCGTTCTGGATACGGTCGGCTTCCTCTTTGCCGGCCAGCTGGCGCACCAGCTCCAGCGCAAAGGGGATGGCACCACCCAGACCGTAGCTGGTGGTGAGGTTGCCGTCCACCACGACCTCTTCATCGTGGACGATGGCACCGGCCAGCTGATCCTGGAACCCGGCGTGGGCCGTGGCGTTTTTGCCCTCCAGCAGGCCCAGCGAGGCCAGAACGCTGGGGGCGGCGCAGATGGCGGCTACCTTTTTGCCCGCAGCGGCAAAGGCCTTGCAGGTCTCGGTGACGGTCTTGTTGGCGGCCAGGTTGGGGGTGCCCGGGATGCCGCCGGGCAGTACGACCAGATCGACATCCGAGTAATCCACGTCCTCGGCCAGCGCATCGGCGGTGAGGTGGATCTTATGGCTGCTCACCAGCTCTTTGCGGCCCATGGCGGACGCAACGGTCACTTCGACTTTCGCGCGGCGGAGCAGGTCGATGACAAGAAGTGCCTCGCACTCTTCGGTGCCGTCGGCAAAAAATACAACTGCTTTGCTCATAATCACTACCTCCTAAGCCTCGGTCTTGTCGGCGGGGGCGGTGCCCTCTTCCAGCAGGCGGCGCAGCACGCTGTCGTCCCGGCTCAGGACGCGGCTCACCCGGCTGATGATGGCACTGGATGCGCCAATGTTGCCCATGATGCTGGTGTAGCTCTGCTTGCGCATGAGCTTTTCGGCGATGTTGTAGCGCTGCTCCATCGCGCTCAGCTCTGCGTAGCTGCATACATCCTGCAAGAAGCGGTAGCACTCCTCGGGCGTCTCAAGCTCCAGAAAAGCGGCATACAGGCCGGATTTTCCGGTCGGATGGTCCTTTGCCATATACAGTTCCTCCCCGGTCATTCAATGATGTTGGACCCGCAGACGGGTACTTCAATACACTACTTTAGTGTAGTACAAATGAGAAGAAAAAGCAATGGCCTTTGCAGGAAATTTACAACATCCGTTCAAAAATCAGCTCGTTGCGCTCGATGCTGCCCTCACTCTCGGCAGGGCCGAGGGAGCGGTAGCCCCGGGCCTTGAAGAACTGCTGCACCGGCAGGGCCTTGGCGTTGACGCCGCACCAGACGCGGCCCCGGCCCTCGCCCCGGGCCAGACGCTCGCAGGACGCCACGATGTCCCGGCCGATGGCCTTGCCGCGGTATTCGGGCTTGAGGTAGAGGTGGAGCAGATGGAGCGAAGTGTTCTCCATCTTCCATGCAAAGTAGCCGATGAGGCTGCTGCCGAGGAAGACGAGGAAGTAGTTCACATCGTTGTCGATGTCCTCTTCGATCGCGTCGGCGCTCTGCAGACTGTCCACGAGAGCGTCCAGCTGCTTTGCAGGGAAATAGCGTTTGTAGACCTCGTGCCAGACCTCGCTGGCAAGGTCGGCGGTCATGTGGATATATTTGGCCTTGGCGACCAGCTTGTAATCGGGTTTCATAGTCCTCCTGAAAAATAGCGCGGAACTGCGCACGATAAGATTCGGCGGGAAATCGCTTTACAATATACAGTGTACCACATCCGGCCCCCGGGTGTAAAGCAAAAAGGCTGCCGTACCCGCAAAGAGTACGGCAGCCTTGATGGCTTTTTCGACGTCCTCAGACGTGATGCGTTTTACAGCGCAGCCTTGAAGTTGTGATGAGTGGAGCTGTAACGGACAACTGCTTCCATCAGGGTGACAGGCCACAGCAGGACCTTGCCAACCATCTCAGCCGGCTTGACGCATACCGTCTCCATGCTGTCGATGCCAAAAATGACCAAACAAGCGATACCGCAGCCCAGAATGTAGTAATACATAGTCAAACCTCCTATATTTTTCTCACAGGCCCGCAGTGTGCGGAGCCTGAAGCTCGTTGTTACGGGGGCGCTTTCCGCTCCCTGCAAGCTTACTATACACCGGTTTTGAAATAAAGTCAATAGCAGAAAACGTGAAACAAATTAAAGCTCTTTCTGAAATGCAATATCTATCATTAAAGTAAAGCGCCGAAGTGAGTTTTGATTTATAAAACTGAAGTCACTGCACTGAATTGGCCTTGCAGCAGGGACAGTTCGGCCCATTTTGGAGCTGAAACGGGCCGAAAACGGGGGTGCTGTTCTTAGAGAAAAAACAGGGTGGAAAACGAAAGCTGTGGGGTCGTTTTTGAGATGTATACAAGTGTGCTCCGGCGGTGGAATTTGGGCCGGAGGGTAAAGTGAGGAAATCTCAGCAAAACGAGCAGAATGCATAAAGAAATTCGCAAAAATTATGGAAAACTATTCTTGCTGCCCAAACCAAAATGCGCTATAATAAGAGCATCAAAAGTCTACGCTGAAAGGAGAACGCAGTTATGGCAAAGGCATCGCAGGTCGTATTATCAGAAAATGAATTTTACCTCATCAAGGCCCCCAATGGAAAGGTGCTGGAAGTAAAGAACTTCAACACGGAGAACGGCGCTGCGATCCGTCTGTGGGACTACGCAGGTCATCCGTGGCAGCAGTGGAAATTCGTGGATGCAGGCGAAGGACGCTGGCGCATCCAGAACCGTTTTACCGGCAAAATGATGGACCTTGCCCTCGGCGGCGTGGTGGAAGGCACCTGGCTCCATCAGTGGGGCCGCACTAGCGGACTGAGCCAGTGCTGGGCGCTCGAGCCTACCCGCAATGGCCGGACCCGCATCCGCAACGTGCTGGCCGACAAGTACATCGACCTTGTGGGCATGAATACCTCCAACGGTGCGCAGGCTCAGATCTGGAACTTCGTCTCGGGCGGCAATCAGGAGTGGAACCTTGAGCGTGTGGACTCCACCGTCCAGCAGACCCGGGCCAAGGCCGAAGAGGCCCATGATCCGGAGCCGACGCCCTCCCAGCGCAAGCACCAGAACGACCTCGTCCGTAAACTGAACAATGCGGGCAAGGGCCGCGCAGGCCGCAAGGCATAAACGCATAAAAACAGCGCCCCGCAGGGGTCATCTGCGGGGCGCTTTGCTGTTAAAAGAAAGGGAAAGTAAAATGAATCTTGGGGCCTTTATGAATCCGGAATACCCGATCTTCAGCACGACGCTGTGCTATCTGGAGCGGGACGACGCCTACCTGATGCTCCACCGCGTGAAGAAGGAGGATGACTACAATCACGACAAATGGGTGGGCGTCGGCGGAAAATTCGAGCGGTTCGAGAGCCCGGAGGACTGCCTTCTCCGTGAAGTGAAAGAAGAGACGGGCCTGACGCTGACCCACTGGCGCAGCCGGGGTCTGCTGACCTTCATCTGGGGCAATATGACCGAGTTCATCCATCTCTACACTGCCGACGGGTGGACGGGCGAGATGATACAGGGCGATGCCTGCCGGGAAGGCGTGCTGGAATGGGTGCCGAAGGAGAAAGTGGAGCAGCTGCCCATCTGGGAGGGCGATAAAATCTTCTTCAAGCTGCTCAACGAGGAACATCCGTGGTTCTCCCTCAAGCTGGTGTATGAGGGGGATGTCCTCCGGCAGGCGGTGCTGGATGGGGAAAGAATCGTGGGTTAATCTGCCAAAGGCGAAAGCATTTCACGGAAAAGCTGGCGCAGCATAGTATCCACGCCCTGCGCCGACCAGATGGTGGCGACCATCAGCTCGTCGGGGTCGATGTTGAGCGCGTCGCGCGAGATGTTCTTGAACGAGAACGCCACCGTCTCGCCCTCGCGCCTCGCCGCGATGTAGAGCCGCGTGCCCGCGCAGGCATACTTGCAGGCGTTCGAGAGGAGATTGTCCAGCACGCGCCACATCAGCGCGCCGTCGCACAGGCAGTAAAGCTCCTCGTCCGGCAGCGTCACCACCGGCTCGAGCCGCGCAGCGGACAGCTTTTCGGCGTACTCGCCCACCGTCTGGTCGACCAGCTCGCGCACGCTCCGCCGCGCGATGTGGCAGGGAATGTTGCCCGTCGACGCCTTGGACATTTCCACCAGGTCCACCGTCAGCTTCTTGAGCTTGTGCGCCTGCCGGTCGAGCACGGCAAGGTATTCCCTCTCCTGCTCCGGCGTGTGCTCGCGCTGAAGCAGATCGACGTAGTTCACAATGCTCGTGAGCGGCGTTTTGATGTCGTGCGATACGTTGGTGATCAGCTCCGTCTTGAGCCGTTCGCTCTTGAGCCTCTGCTCCACCGCGATGCTCATGCCGCGGCTGATGGCATTGAGGTTTTCGCCGTGGCGCTTGAGATCGAAGTACATCCGCGAGGTATCGACCTGCGAGGTGAGGTCGCCCGCAGCGAGGGCTTCGCCGCCCTTCTGCAGCCGCCGCAGCTGCATGGAAAAGAGACAGGCGGCGACGGAGAGGACGAGCAGCGTCAGTAGCAGCGGCCCCGCCGCGTGGTTGCTCTCAAAGGCGATGAGCAGCACGCTCACCGCGCAGCAGCCCACCGCCGTGCGCCACACGAGCGGAATGCCGCGCACGAAGCCGGACAGCGCTCCCCACGCGCGGCAGAGCACGCGCCAGC
>ENA-USUJ01000222-USUJ01000222.1-human-gut-metagenome-genome-assembly--contig:-NODE-222-length-47825-cov-12.559479_pt1 | contig 47825 bp, 40 predicted proteins | sample MGYA00250061_ERZ773398 | MGnify/ENA primary metagenome ERZ773398 (study PRJEB29103, sample SAMN06111992) | human gut metagenome | biome: human gut; feature: ankylosing spondylitis patient; material... | reverse complement strand
TAGCGAATGCGGCCGCACAAATTATTCTGCTTGTCAATACTTTTTTTGTTTTCTTAACTTAATGACATTGGCGTGCAACCAAGCGAAAGCGTGCCGACGGGTGGCTTATGCCAAGGGCAAATATTTATGCCAAGGGCTTCATCACCAGATCTTCATACGGTACATCTGCATCAAGTTCACCGGCTTCTTTTAGGATGTCTTTGAGGAGTTCAAAAGCTTCTTTTTCAAAGGTCGGGTCGGTTTTCCAAGTGTCCTGTGATTTGTAACGCTCGATGATGATGGCGATTTTGTCAACGTCGATGTCGGCAAACTGTGGCGCGATTATTTCAGCGATATCCTCACTTGAATGGGAAGCGACGTAAGCCATGCCTTTTTCAATTGCGCGGGTGAAACCGCTTATGATTTCCGGGTTGTCATTTATGAAACTCTGTTTTGCGCAGTAGGCAGTGTAAGGAACATAGCCGCTTTCAACACCGAGGGAAGCTACGACGTAGCCGTCGCCGGAAAGCTCAAGGGATGTGGCACCGGGTTCGAACTCAACGGTGTAATCACCCTGACCGCCGGAAAAAGCACCGGCAGTGAGGCCGAAATCAATATTCTGGACAATGTTAATTTCGGAAAGGTCAATGCCCTTCTGTTTGAGAACATATTCAAGAACCATCTGAGGCATGCCGCCGGCGCGGCCGCCGAGGACTGTTTTGCCCTTGAGGCTGTTCCAGTCAAAATCAGGTTCTTCAGAGCGGGAGACAAGGAAATTTCCGGCGCGTTGGGTAAGCTGTGCAAAATTTACAGCGTAGTCTTTGGCACCCTGGGCATAAGCATAAATGCTGGCTTCGGACCCCATAAAGCCGATATCGGCATTGCCGGAGAGAAGGGCGGTCATAGTTTTGTCGGCACCAAAACCGGTCTCTACGGTGAGGTCGATGCCTTCATCTTTAAAATATCCCAGTTCAATTGCGACGTACTGAGGCGCATAGAAAATCGAGTGAGCCACCTCGTTCAGTGTTATTTTGGTCAGCTCATCGGATTTGTCGTGTGAGCAGCCGGACAGAAGTCCGATTGTGGTAAGAGCGGCAAGAATCAATGCGAGAATTCTTCTTTTTTTCATTATAACCTCCAAAAATTACGATACTTTACTATATTCAGAGGCAGGGATAAAGGTCACTGATAATTTACATAACAAGTGTATGATTTTTGCCCGCAATGCTGAGCAAAAATCAAGACCCAAATAATCATTCAGTATTTTTCAGCAATTTAAAATAGCTGCGGTTGGTTTCTATGATTCCTGATTTCACGAGACGGCCAATCTCAGTCGACATGGCACTCCGCTCTACACCGAGGTAGTCCGCGAGCGCCTGTCTGTTAAAAGGAATAACAAATTCATTGCTTCCGGCGGACATAGCGCAGTCATTCAGGTAAGCGAGCAGCTTCTGTGCAGTGGTTTTCCGGGCGGCATACTTAAGTTTTCTGTTAAGATACATATTTTTACGGGCGACAATCCCAAGAAGATTCCGGATCAAAATGTCGTGAAGCGGGTTCCGGACATCGTGAGGATTCAGAATATTTTCACTGTTAAGAAACAATATCGAGCAGTCGGTGTTGGCGGCGATATCCACCATGAGCTGTGGCACTCCGGCGCATACAAAAGCCTCAGCAAAAAGAGAACCGGCTCCCACTGATGCCGTTATGCTGCGGCATCCGTAGTAATCGTCCTGCAGAATATGGAGTTCTCCTTCCAGCACGATTCCGATAAAATCGGCCGCTTCGCCTCGCATTCTTATATATTCTCCTTTGACGTATTGCTTTATTACCGCCTTAAGATTCTCAAGTACCGCAGGCAGATTTTTTTCATCAATGCCCTCAAAAAGTTCATTTGATTGGATGATTTTGTAATATTTTTCAAAAATTTCCTGCATTTTTGCTCCTTATTTGTTGGAAATCCAACATAATTAATAAGCAAAGTCTATTATAATGACGCCATAAAGTCAAGGAGGCATATTAAAATGATAAGAAAAATAATACACATTGATGAAGATAAATGTAACGGCTGTGGAATATGTGCGACAGCCTGCCATGAGGGCGCGATAGATATAATCGATGGCAAAGCGAAACTTGTCAGGGAAAATTTCTGTGACGGTCTGGGTGACTGCCTTCCGGCCTGCCCGACCGGTGCGATAACTTTTGAGGAGCGTGAGGCTCCGGCATATGACGAGGCAGCGGTAATGAAGGCGAAACAGTCTGACAGAACTCTTATGAACTGGCCGGTCCAGATTAAGCTTGCGCCAGTATGTGCGCCGTATTTTGACGGAGCCGATCTGCTTATCGCCGCGGACTGCACGGCATATGCATATGCAGGTTTTCACAGGGAGATTCTTAAAGACAGGGTCACGTTGATCGGCTGTCCGAAGCTTGATGCAATCGATTACAGCACCAAACTCACCGAGATTGTCAGGAACAATAATATCCGGTCGGTAACCATTGTCCGTATGGAGGTTCCGTGCTGCGGCGGTCTTGAGATGGCTGCGGCGAATGCCTTGAAAGCAAGCGGAAAGCTTATTCCATGGCAGGTTGTAACTATTACAGTTGAAGGAAAAATCAAGAATTAAGGAGTTCACAAAATCTTCACAAAAAAATTAGCACTCACCTCTTGACAGTGCTAATAATTGGGTGTATAACATAGTCAAGAACAAAGGAAAGGAACCAAAAGAGGTAAGAAAGATTGAATAAGTACCTTGAGGTTGCTGAAACATCCCGGTTCCAAAGTAACAAGGTAACAAGGTTTGATTTTATAAAAAGGAGAGATGACTTATGTTGATGCCTAGTATTTTTGGAGAGAATTTATTTAATGATGATTGGATGGACTTTGGATTCCCAGAAGTTGACAAAGCTTTGTATGGCAAACATGCAGGACATGTTATGAAGACCGATGTTAAGGAAACAGATGCCGGTTATGAAGTCGACATTGATCTTCCGGGCTTTAAGAAAGATGAGATAAGTGCTAAGCTTGATGACGGTTACTTAACAATCAGTGCTTCTAAGGGTCTTGACAAAGACGAGAAGAACAAAGAAGGCAAGTACATCCGTAAGGAACGTTATGCCGGAGCTATGAGCCGTAGCTTCTATGTTGGCGGGGACGTCACAGAAGAAGACATCAAGGCTAAATACGAAGACGGTATCTTAAGACTCAGCATTCCTAAGAAGGAAGCTAAGGCAGTCGAGAACAAGAAATACATTGCAATCGAAGGATAACCTACAGTATTGAATGAATAAGAAAGGAAGCGATTGTTATGGATAAGAATCCTAAACATCCGTTAAAGAAAAAGAAAGTTCACCAGAAGGTCAATGCCACAGCAGGCCTGAATATGGAAGGGCAGGAGACCTCAGGTAAGCATAAAAAACACGTTTACGAATAAATAAAATAAGTTCCGCAGTCTGTGAAAGCAGGCTGCGGAATTTTTTTTTGACCAAAAGGGCACGGATTTGTTCCGCGCCCTTTCCTTTGTTGTTTTATTTTATAAATTCCATTCCCAGTTTCTTACAATTTCAAGGTCTTCTCCGTATTCAGAGATATGAGCCTTGTGCTCAACGAGGATGTCATTCATCTTCTGAGTGAGGAATGAACCTCTGTTGCCAAGCTGTGGAAGATATTTAAGTGCTGACTTAACAAGATCGAAACGGTCAATCTTGTTCTGTACACGCATATCAAACGGAGTAGTAATAGTACCTTCTTCATGGTATCCGTATACATGGATGTTACGGTTAGCTCTTCCGTAAGTAAGCTCATGTACAAGTGTAGGATAACCGTGGAATGCGAAGATAACCGGCTTATCCTTGGTAAACAGAGCGTTGAAATCAGCATCTGTAAGTCCGTGAGGATGTCTCTCATGTGACTCAAGTTTCATAAGGTCAACTACGTTGACAAATCTGATCTTAAGCTCCGGAATGTTCTCACGAAGGATTGTTGTAGCAGCAAGTGCCTCAAGTGTAGGAGTATCGCCGCAGCAAGCCATTACGATATCCGGCTCTTCGCCCTGGTCGTTGCTTGCCCATTCCCAGATACTTACACCCTGTGTACAATGCTTAACGGCCTGTTCCATTGTAAGCCACTGATGGCTAGGATGCTTTGATGCAACGATTACGTTGACATAGTTTTTGCTCTTGATACAGTGGTCAAAGCATGAGAGGAGACAGTTTGCATCAGGTGGGAGATACATACGGACAACATCTGCTTTTTTGTTAGCGATGTGGTCAAGAAATCCCGGATCCTGATGTGTAAATCCGTTGTGATCCTGCTGCCATACATTGGATGCAAGGATAAGGTTGAGGGATGCAATTTTCTGTCTCCAAGGAAGTGAATTACATACCTTAAGCCATTTAGCATGCTGTGCTGCCATTGAATCAACAACTCTGATGAATGCCTCGTAGCTTGCGAAGAAACCGTGACGTCCGGTAAGAAGGTAGCCTTCAAGCCATCCCTCGCACATATGCTCGCTGAGGTATGAATCCATGATTCGTCCGTCTTTTGCAAGGCAGTCATCAGTAGGTATAATCTCTGCATTGAAGTCTCTGTTGGTAGCTTCAAATGCTTTGTAAAGTCTGTTTGACATAGACTCATCCGGTCCGAAGATACGGAAGTTCTTGGACTCTTCATTAAGTCTGAATACGTCTCTGACATATCCGCCGAGTTCAAGCATATCCTGCGCGATAGTCTCACCAGGTTTCTTAACTTCAACAGCGTACTTGGTGAAGTCAGGAAGTCTTAAGTCGCGTAAAAGCTTACCGCCGTTAGCATGCGGGTTGGAGCTGATACGTGCATCTCCTTCAGGGCAGAGTGCGCGGAGTTCAGGGATAAGTCTGTAATTTTCATCAAAAAGTTCTTCCGGTTTGTAGCTGAGTAACCAGTTCTTGAGAAGTTCAAGGTGCTCAGGCTTGTCCATCATGATAGGTACCTGATGTGCACGGAAGCTGCCTTCGATCTGGAGTCCGTCAACAACCTTAGGACCTGTCCATCCCTTAGGTGTACGAAGTACAATCATAGGCCAGAATGGACGCTCTTCACATCCTTCTTCTCTTGCCTTACGCTGAATTTCCTTAATCTCTTCGATAACGGTGTTAAGTGTCTCAGCCATAAGTCTGTGCATTGTCATAGGATCATCGCCCTCAACAAAATACGGTTTCCATCCGCATCCGTGGAAGAAACTCTCAACCTCGTCATGTGAGATTCGTGCAAAAACAGTAGGGTTATTAATCTTATATCCGTTAAGATGAAGGATTGGAAGTACCGCACCGTCAGTAACCGGATTAAGGAACTTATTTGAATGCCATGCTGTGGCAAGAGGACCTGTTTCAGCCTCGCCGTCTCCGACGATACATGCTGTGATGAGATCCGGATTATCGAAAACGGAACCAAAAGCATGTGCAATTGAATATCCAAGTTCACCGCCCTCGTTAATTGAACCCGGTGTTTCCGGTGCAACGTGGCTTGAGATACCGCCAGGGAATGAGAACTGCTTGCAAAGTTTCTTCATTCCTTCATAATCCTGACTCACATTCGGATAAACTTCACTGTAGCTTCCCTCAAGATATGAGTTTGCCACGAAAAAGTTTCCGCCATGTCCCGGACCTGAGATAAGAATCATATCAAGGTCATATCTTTTAATAACACGGTTAAGGTGTGTATATACGAAGTTCTGACCCGGAACTGTTCCCCAGTGTCCTACGATTTTTTTCTTAACCTGCTCTCTTGTAAGAGGCTCTCTTAAAAGAGGATTGTCAAGCATGTAGAGCTGTGCTGCTGACAAATAGTTCGCTGCACGCCAATATGCGTTCATTTTCTCAAGATATTCATCTGTGAGCTCATGTTTTTCAATGCAATCTTTTGATGCCATAAAAACTCCTTTCCTATATAACACTGCCCTTGTCAACAGGCAGTAAAAAATGTAAATTCAAGCATCCGGATGGTTTGCCGGAAACTATACCGCCAAATATTATATCAAATCTGCCATGAATAGACAAACAACATGTTCCAAAAAAAATACACATCTTATACATATATTTTTAGAGGTACAGGAGAAAAATCCGTTGCGCGTGCAATGTCCAAAAAGGAATATATTTCATGTCAAATTATTACTATGTCTATAAATGCCCTACATAGAGTAATATAAGAATATCTATATGATGTAACATAGGAGAAGGAGATTGCGGGTATGGACGAGAATTTACAGGAAAATAAAGAACTAAATACAGAAAACATACAGGAGGATATAGTAATAGGACTTGCGGAAGAGACAAAAGAAACTGCCGGTAAGAAACCTAAAGTAAAAAGAGAGAAGAAAGCTAAGGCCCCGAAACAGCCGAAAGCGCCTAAAGAGCCAAAGCTTAAGAAACATAAGAAGAAAGCGGAATCCCCGATTGAAGAAGTGCAGCTGGAGACAGAGCAGCCGGAAAATGAAGAAGTGCATGCAGAGGATGCCGCCACAGAAGTGACGGAACAGCCACAGACCTCCGGACCTAAGAAACAGGGATTTAAGGCACTGGTTAAGAAGTTTGCTAAAACCGCATTTACGGGGCAGGATAAGAGCAGACCATTTACCAAGCAGATTAAGTTCAGACTTGTTGTATCATTTATAATTCCGGTAATATTCCTTGTGCTTTTGGGAATCATATCATACAGCACAGCTAAGTCCACTATAGTCAGGAACTATGAGTCAACTGCAGAGAATACGATTGACAGCAGTGCAAGTTACATTAATCTCATAATGTCGGATACGGTAAGCCGTGCCAATCAGCTTGTAGTTGACAGTAACGTTGCTTATTACTATATGAATTATAATGAGAAGGATGCAGCAGGTTTTGCTGATTACTTTAATAATATATCATCGGTTATGAATACACTCACCCAGAGCGCTGTAGGCGTTAAGGATGCGATGCTTATAGGAAAGCTAGGCAAGCCGATAATGACAATCCAGAATACGGGAGGCGGTTCGCTCTCATATGAAGATTTTCTTGCATCAGATGAAGGCAAATTCTGGAGTGAGAATGAGTATGCAACCAAAGGATGGTATGGTGAACATAAATATATTGATGGTGCGATGTCACTCAAGTCGGGAGATTATGCGGCTTATTTCATAAGAAGATTCTCGGACGGAGAAGGATTTGCTGTTTTTGACCTTAAAGCATCGGAAGTTAAGAATTCACTTGATGCAGCGGTTGTAAGCGATAATACATTTGCGGCATTTGTTACAGCGGACGGAAGAGAGACGATTGCTTCCAGGAAAGATAATGTTGACAGCGTTTTTGCAGGAGAAGAATTCTGGGAAAAAGCAGTTAACGGCGAAGATGAAAAGGGTAGCGAATACGTTAAGTTTAACGGAAAGAAGCAGCTCTTTGTATATTCCAAGGTGGGAGACACGGGCGCTATGGTATGCTGTGTAATACCGGAGTCCGATATACTTAAGTCGGTAACACTTATAAAGATACTTACATTTGCTTTTGTCATAATCGGAACTATAGCGGCAATGCTTATCGGATTATATACAGCAGGCGGAATTGTTAAAGCTACCAGGGAATTTTCCAAGTCATTCCGTAAAGTTGCAAGCGGTGACCTGACAGCCAAACTTAAATTAAAGCGTCAGGATGAATTTGGTGTTATGGCTGATGACACGAATGAAATGATCGGCAAGATACGCGGACTGGTTACTGATGTTGCGGGATTCGGACGTAATGTATCTGATGCGGCAGGAGAACTTTCTGATGCGGCAGCATATATCAATGATTCTATTAAGAATGTTTCGGTTGCAATGTCCGATATGGATGCCGGAATAGTGTCACAGGTAGAAGATACGGATAACGGATATCATCAAATGGAGGCATTTGCGGAAAGCATTAATGCCATAACCAATAAAGCAGAAGTTATCGGCAATGTTGCCAAATCAACGAAAACAATTGTTGAAGAAGGAACAACGGTTGTTGCTGATTTGAAAGTACAGTCACTTTCAACAGCTGAGCTTACAGGAACGATCATTACGGATATCCGTGAATTGCAAAGCAAGTCAGCTGATATCGGAAGTGTTATTGAGACAATTAACGGAATTGCAAAACAGACAAACATGCTTTCACTCAATGCTTCTATTGAAGCAGCAAGAGCAGGAGCAGCAGGAAGAGGATTTGCAGTTGTAGCCGATGAAATAAGAAAGCTTGCTGATCAGTCTGTTGCAGCAGTCAAAGATATAGAGAGTATCATTAAAAATATCCAGAACCAGACTATCAAGACAGCGGAATCTGCCGGTAACGCCGGGGAAATGCTTAAGAGCCAGTCTAAGGCACTTAACGGAACAGTTGATATGTTTGGCAGAATAGGTACACAGTTCGATGAACTTTTGGGTGAGATAACCGAAATTCTCACAGGCATGCGTTCAATTGCCGAAAGCAAGGATAATGTGCTTGATACCATTAAGAATATCGCTGCCGTTACCGAAGAGACGAGCGCATCCACGACTACGGTCAAGGATACGGTCCAGGCAGAAGTAAGTGCGGTTGAGGCGTTAAGTATCAGAGCGGAGGAACTTACAGAGAAAGCCAAAGAACTTGAAAATGCAATTCAGGCATTTACAACCTAGCAGAATATAGTTATACATATGATATCGGGAATGCAGTCAGTTATATTTATGCATTCCCGATTTGTGTTTTATCTGTGTTTTCAATAGAAATATGTTGACAGCATATAGCGGTGGTGGTATATTACACTTGTTAGGTGTACTAGTTGAAATAGTACAGTGATAAAAAGCGATAAATATGGGAGAAAAAGATGAAGAATGTTTTAGAATATTTGGAACGCTCATATGAGAAGTTCCCTGATAAAACAGCGGCCATAGACGAGAAAACCCGATGTACATACAGCGAGCTTTACTTCAGGGCAAGACAGATTGGTACATATTTTGCAGGAGAGGTAGCACCGCGTAACCCGATTGTGGTATTTGCGGAAAAGAGTGTTGATGTGCTTCAGGTATTTATGGGAAGTGTGTATGCGGGATGTTTTTATGTGTTAATTGACCCGTCATTCCCAATACAGAGAATACAGCAGATACTTGGTGTATTGTCTCCGTCGATAGTTGTCACCACGCAGGAGCATAAGGACAAACTTGATGAATCTGGATATGCAGGCAGGACAATTATGATGGCTGATATTCCGTCTGATTTGAATGAAGAGATACTTGAATCAATAAGAAAGCAGAGCATAGATACCGATCCGTTATACGGTATTTTTACATCAGGTTCGACAGGTGTGCCTAAGGGCGTTGTTATCTGCCACCGCTCGGTTATTGATTTTATAGATAATTTTACGGAAATATTCGGTATTACGGATAAAGATGTAATGGGTAACCAGGCACCGTTTGACTTTGATGTGTCGGTTAAGGATATCTATTCATGCCTTAAGACCGGAGCAACGCTTGTAATCATACCGAAAGCATATTTTATGTTCCCTAATAATGTTGTCGATATGCTTGACAACAACGGGGTAACGACACTTGTGTGGGCTGTATCGGCACTTTGCCTGCTTAACAGACTTCACGGACTTAAATATAAAGTTCCGTCGGCAATTAATAAAATTATGTTCAGTGGCGAGATGATGCCGATAAAACAGCTTAATGCATGGAGAAATTATTATCCTGATGCAATGTTTGTCAATCTTTACGGACCGACGGAAATTACATGTAACTGCACATACCACATCCTTGACAGAGAATATTCGGATGATGACAAGCTTCCGATGGGTAAGGCATTTCCTAATGAGAGAGTGTTCCTTCTTGATGAGGATGATAATCTTATAACACAGGCAGGAGCTTCCGGTGAAGTATGTGTTGCGGGAACGGCACTTGCGTTAGGTTACTATAACAATCCGGAGATGACGGATAAGGCATTCGTACAGAACCCGCTTAACAAATGTTATCCGGAGATAATATACAGAACCGGAGATCTGGCTTCATATGGTGAAGACGGGCTTATGTATTTTGCGGGACGTAAGGATTTCCAGATTAAGCATATGGGACACAGAATAGAACTTGAAGAGATAGATTCTGCAATCAACGCCGTATGCGGAGTGGAGAGAGCATGTACGTTCTTCGATGATGTCAAGAACAAAATAGTAACGTTCTATGTCGGAAATGTAGAGCGTAAGGATATAATTGACGAACTTAAGACCAAGGTTCCGGAATTTATGGTGCCGAATGTATTTATGCAAGTCGAAGAGATGCCACTTACCAAGAACGGTAAGCTTGACAGGGCATTCCTTAAGGAACAGTACAAAGCGGGAGGCAGACATGGAGCTTAATATTATTAAAGAAGCAAGAGACAAATTCGGCTCGCCGCTTTATATTTTTGACCTGGATAAGCTTAAAGAGCGCGTTATGATGATCAAGGAGCGCGTAAAGAGTGCGCAGTGCTGTTATGCAATGAAAGCAAACCCGTTTCTTATTAGGCCGATGAATGAATACGTCGACAAATATGAAGTGTGCTCTCCGGGAGAATATGAAATCTGCCACAGAATGGGAATTGCTCCTGAGAAGATAGTGGTGTCGGGAGTCAATAAGACACATGAGTCCATGGACAGAATCATGAAGCTTTCCGGAGGAAAGGGTATTTTTACTATTGAATCTGAGGAACATTATGATATACTTTCAAAGGTATGTGCCGAACAGCAGACCGATATTAAAGTTATCATAAGGCTTTCAAGCGGCAACCAGTTCGGTGTTGACAAGGATATGTTTGAACATATCGCATCTGAGATTGCAAATGACAAACATCTTGAGTTATACGGACTTCATTATTATTCAGGTACGCAGAAGAAGCTCTCCAAAGTTGAGAAGGAACTTGCCATGCTTGATGAATATGCCGGAGAACTGAAGGACAAATACGGATTTGAACTTAAAGAACTCGAGTACGGACCTGGACTTCCGGTTACTTATTTCGAGAGCGATAAGCCTGTGGACGAGGCAGGTGAGCTTGATGAATTGGCAGATTTGCTTGACAAAATAGTGAACTTCCGTCATATTACTATAGAGATGGGCAGATACATTGCTACATGTTGCGGATACTATATTACATCTGTAATGGATGTTAAGCATACAGACGGAGTTAATTATGCTATAGTTGACGGAGGAATCCATCAGCTTAATTACTACGGACAGAGTATGGGAATGAAGAAACCGCATATGAAGCTTGTCTCAGAGAATAATTCAGAACCAAAGCCGTGGAACATATGTGGGTCACTGTGTACGGTTAATGATGTCATCTTAAGAGGCATTGAATTTACCGACATAAGCAAGGGAGATTTCTTCGTATTTGAAAGCTGCGGAGCTTATTCGGTTACCGAATGTATGGCACTTTTCTTAAGCAGGGAACTGCCACAGATAGTATTTTATTCAGATAATAGCGGTTTTACCGTTGCGCGTAAGCCGATGGGAACCGATGTTATAAATTCACAGATGGAGGGATAAAGATGGAAGAGTTATTAGAGATTCTGGAGGATATTCAGCCGGGCGTTGATTATGCTAATTGTAAGACACTTATTGATGATCATATTCTTGATTCATTCGGAATATTATCACTTGTGTCTGAAATCGAGGATGCATTCGATATCGAAGTATCACCGGCAGAACTTGTAGCAGAGAATTTCAACTCAGCAGAAAGTCTTTGGAAGATGATCTGCAGACTTAAAGAAGAGGAGTAAGATAATGGCATACCATACGATAGCTTATTTTGCTGTCTTTTTGCCTATTGTCATTCTTCTTTACCAGGTATTTCCTAAGAAAATCAGATTTGCCGTGATATTGGCAGCGGATATTGTATTTTTCTGGCTGTTCAGCGGCAAACTGATTATATATCTGGTTTGTGCTTCACTTATTACTTATTTTATAGGATTGTGGCTTGAGAAGATTGCTCTTAATCCGGGCGAACTTAGCAATAAGCTTGTTACCAAGAAAAAAAGACGCGTGCTTGCATTAGGTATTTTATTAAACCTTGCGGTGCTCGTTGTACTTAAATACACTAATTTTTTCGGACAGACATTGTCCGATATACTTAATATTTTTAAAGTTGACTGGACATATAAACCAATCAGGTTTATGATTCCAATCGGACTTTCATTTTACACACTTGAGATTATATCATATCTTACAGATGTGTACAGGGGAACACAGAAAGCTGAACATAATTTTGCCAAAGTTGCACTTTATCTGAGCTTTTTCCCACAGACGATGGAAGGACCGATTGCGAGATTCCATGAGACGGCGGACGCGCTTTATTCAGGCGAATCCATTAAGTTTGATAACCTTAAGTTCGGTTACCAGAGAATACTCTGGGGATTGTTTAAGAAAATAGTGGTTGCGGACCGATTATATCCGACTGTTAAATACATATTCGGCAATTATGCCAATCTTGACGGTTCGATTGCACTTTTTGGCGCAATCTGTTATGTGACCCAGTTGTATATGGAATTTTCAGGATGTATGGACATTGTAATCGGAAGCGGCCAGATTTTCGGAATTACACTGCCTGAGAATTTCAGACAGCCGTTCCTTGCCAAGAATGCCGGTGATTTCTGGCGCAGATGGCATATTACACTTGGTACATTCTTTAAGGATTATATATTCTATCCGGTGTCGCTTGCCAAACCGGTAAAGAATTTCGCCAAGAAGGTTAAGAAAAGATGCGGACGTAATGTCAGCAAATTCGTGGCACCTACGGCAGCCTTGTTCTGTGTATGGCTGAGTAACGGTCTGTGGCATGGAGCCAATTGGACATTTATTTTCTACGGAATGTACTATTTTGTACTTATTTTCATAGAAAATATACTGGAAGAACCGCTTAAGAAGTTTACCGAGAAATTACACATAAATATGGAGAGCATAGGATTCAGGATTTTCCGCGCAATCAAGCTTTTCATAATAGTTGTTACGGGAGAACTTTTCTTCAATGCGGCTTCGCTTAAGGATGGATTTAAGATGTTCGGAAGAATTTTTACAGACTTCCACATCAGCGAACTTACATCAAGCATATTCCAGCTTAAGATGGACAGATATGATATACCGGTTGTCGCTGTAGGTATTATTCTTGTGACGATTGTCGGTGCGTTTAAAGAGAAAAACATAGAGATCAGACGTAAAGTATCAGGCTGGGTTATTCCGGCGAGATGGGTATTCTGGTATGCGGCGATCATGCTTGTGATTATTTTCGGCGCATATGGAAGCGGTTATACAGCGGTTGACCTTATTTATGCCGGATACTAACCTGTAGAAAGGGTTAAGATATGTTAAAGAAGATTCTGCGTGCAGTTGGTTTTATGACAGGACTTGCCATAATACTTGCCGTGACATCAATTGTATTGAAACCAAAAAGTGATGTATATAATGCGGTCGGAGTTGACAAAAAGACCAAAGATTTCCACAAAGAGGCAGAACAGTCACTGGATCTGGTGTTTTTAGGAGACAGTGAAAGTTATTCGGCATTCAATCCGTTGCAGATGTACTCGGAGCAGGGATATACTTCCTATGTCTGCGGAACATCGCTTCAGAGATTGTGTGATACATATGTGCTCCTGCAGGAGTCATTTAAGACGCAGTCGCCGAAGGTTGTTGTGTTGGAGACTAACTGTTTTTTCAGATTTTCAGGACTTGCTGAGGATGATTCGGATAAAGTTATGAATACTTTTTCAAGAGTCGTACCTGTCCTTAAGTACCATGACAGATGGAAAACCTTTGTACCACTCAAGATTTTTAGACATATTGATAAGAACGAAGGGCTTCTTAAAGGATTCCGCTACAGAACGGGAACAGAACCGTACAACGGCGGTGAATGGATGAAGAAGACAGAGGAAGTTGCAGGCACGGGAGCAAATGCAGAGCATTACCTTAAGAAAATCAAGGAACTCGTTGAGGCCAATGGTGGTACACTGCTTCTTGTCAGTGTTCCGTCACCGGATAACTGGACTTATGCAAAGCATAATGCTATTGAGAAAATTTCAGAAGAGTATGACCTTGAATTTCTCGATATGAATCTGATGCAGGATGAACTGAATATTGACTGGAAGACCGAGACAAAAGACGGCGGTAACCATCTTAATTTCCTCGGAGCCAAGAAAGTTTCATCATACCTTGCAAAGTATCTGTCGGAAAAATATAATCTTCCGGATCACAGGGAAGACCCTGCATATGATAACTGGAAAGAAGATATCAAAGAGTCCGGTATGGATATATGATAATAAAATAGTTTAAAGCTATCGTGAGCGTCCCTATTTTTGTATAATCTGATGATTGCAAAAGGGACGCTCTTAGTGTACAATCACAAAAGAGACAGAAAGGAAGTCAGTATAATGGAATACAAATGTGCCAAGAGGCTTGAACATTTTACAACGGGAATATTTGCCGCCCTCGATGAGAAAAAGGACAAGCTTGTCAAAGAAGGACGTACCATATACAATCTTTCAGTGGGAACACCCGATTTTAAACCGCCGAAGCATATAATGGATGCTGTGACGGAAGCTGTACAGGATACGGATAATTATAAATATTCATTGGTGGATATGCCGCAGATGCTTGATGCGGTTGTATCATATTATAAGGATAGATACGGTGTTACGATTAGTTCTGATGAGATAACCGGTGTGCACGGAACACAGGAAGGTATGGGACATCTCGGAATGGCAGTATGTAATCCGGGGGATGTAGTGCTTCTGCCGGATCCGGGATATCCGATATTTGAAGCCGGTTCATATCTTGGCGAAGCCGAGATCGTGTACTACCCGCTTGTCAAGGAAAATGATTTCCTTCCGGTAATAGAGGATATACCTGAGGACGTACTTAAGAGAACAAAATATATTGTCCTGTCGTATCCGTCCAATCCGGTCGGTGCGGCAGCACCTAAATCAATGTATGTCAAGATGATTGAATATGCTAAGAAATATGGTTTTTTCATAATTAACGATAATGCGTATTCAGATATAATTTTTGACGGCAGGGAGGGCTTTTCGTTCCTGTCGATACCGGGAGCGAAAGAAGTCGGAGTTGAATTTTTCTCGCTTTCCAAATCATTTAATGTAACCGGTTTCAGAATTTCATTCTGTATAGGTAACAAATCAATCATTGACAGCCTGAAGCTTCTCAGAAGCCAGTATGATTTCGGCATGTCATATCCGGTCCAGAAAGCAGCGATAGCAGCGCTTACCGGTCCGCGTGACGGAGTTAAGGCCCAGTGCATGGAATATCAGAAGCGCAGGGATTCTTTCCTTGGAGCTTTGCGTAAAATAGGATGGAATGTTCCCGATTCACACGGAACAATGTTTGTATGGCTTCCGGTTCCGGAAGGATATACATCCTGGTCATTCTGCGAAGCGCTGATGGACAAGGCCGGAGTTATCGGAACACCGGGTACGGCATTCGGACCTATGGGAGAAGGATACATACGTTTTGCACTCGTCAAACCATGCGAGGAACTTGTTCATATCGCAGAGGTAATTGGTGAGAGCGGATTGTTTGCATAGATAATATTTTACAATTTAAACATATACGAAGAAAATTCCACTTTATAAGGAATTCAGGAGAGAATCCGGTGTGAATCCGGAGCTACAGCCATAACTGTAAGCATTAATTGCAAGTCAGATCGCTCGTCGTATATGTACGTGCGCCTGCGTATGCAGGTGCGTGTGGAATGACTTTTGGGCAGGGAAAAGTATACCGCATTAAACCGGACCGGCGTGGATTCATGCAGGTCTGTTTAGTGAGGCACCCTGAGGGTGCCTTTTATATTATTTTTTTTTACAGGAGGACACAATGAAGAAAATAACAGCATTTATTGTGACATTGATGCTTACCGTATCAATGATGGCAGCATTTGTTTCGGCCGATGATGCTTCAATCAAGGTTAAGTTCAGAATCGAAGGCGTATCAGGTAATATCTATTACGATACATTTGAAACGACTTCAACCACACTTACAGATGTATTAAAGGAGCTTGATGCCGCATCCGATGATATTACAATGACTATCACGGAAAGCCAGTATGGAAATTATCTGTCATCACTCAACGGAATCGATGAGGGATCACATGGCGACATGTCAGGCTGGATGCTCATGGTTAACAAAGCTGATCCGGATGTTGGTATGGATGGCATAACACTTAAGGACGGAGACAGCGTTGTACTGTATTTCGCAGATCCTTACGGTGCAGGTTTCCAGAAACCTGAGGCAGATGTTTCAAAGATTGCAGACGGCATAATCAAATTCACAAGTGATGATACCGTATATGATGCTGAATGGAATGCATCAGTTGTTACCAACCCGGTTGCAGGCATGACAGTCAGGTGGTATACGGACGATAAGAATTACACAGAGTATACTACGGGTGATGACGGAGTGATCACTATTGCCAGGAAAGAACTTACTGCAGGTAAACATAAGCTTGCGGTAGAGAAAACAGCAGAGAACGGAGCACCGCTTGTACTTGCACTTGAACCGGATTACACGGTAACTGTTGAAGCTGCAGATAATACCGGAGATGGAGATAATTCCGGAAAGACAGATAACATTGACGATAAAGAAGATGTTGGAGCAGCAGATTCATCCATGGTTATGATATATGCACTGTGTGCGGCATTTGCTGCATGCACCGTTGTAATTGCAGTCAAAGAGAAGAAAGTAAATGAAAATTAAGCACTTAATTGTAAGCGCAGTCACGGCCGTAACCCTTGTGGTTACGGCATTTGTGCTGAATGCTGCGGGTGCCTTTCGCAGTGTTACAGATGATATATGGAAATATGAGATTGAACAGGCCGGAGCTTCCGATTATGAATCGTATTACAACTCCGGTCTTATTCCTTATGCCGGAAACGGTGCGGACTGGTTTGTAATATACATGAAACAGTATGGAATTACTGTTGATTACGAAGCGTATAATGCTGCACTCGACAAATATCTTGAGTCGGCAGGAAAACTTAAAGCGACCGATTATGAGAGAATCGGACTTGTTAAAGCATGTCTTGGATATGACAGGAATTTTATTATAGATACCATTAACAACAAGACCGGAACGGGTGGCATAATGAGTACAATATACGGTCTTATGTTAGCAGTCAGCAATGATTATGTGTCACCTGACAGGATAACCGAGATAGCGGACAGCCTTGTAAGCCGGCAGATGGCTGACGGCGGCTGGAATTTAAGCGGAGCATATTCCGATGCGGATGTGACAGCCATGGCTCTTCAGGCGCTCTCGTCAGTGCGCTCATACGGATATGAAGATAATATACAAAAAGGTGTCGGGCGTCTTGCTTCTCTGCAGAAGGAGGATGCGGGATATGCCAGTTACGGAGTAAATAACAGTGAAAGCACTGCGCAGGTGCTTATGGCATTGTGCGCTTTAAATATAGATTACAGAACAGATACAAGATTTATTAAGAACGGTCATACCGTACTTGATGCACTTATGGGATACCGGACATCAGAAGGAGCATTTTCACACACAAAGGATGGTAAGTCCAATGCTCTTGCTACGACGCAGGCTCTCGGAGCACTAGTGTGTGCAGATAATTATGAGAAACACGGTACCTTTATATACAGGTATGGAAATATTCAATCAAGACCGGTACAGAAAGAAACACAGCCGGACGTGAAACCATCACCGGAACAGCCGGCAAAAACTGAGCCTCATCATTCCTGTGACGGCAGTATTGCTGCAACAGAGCACACGCAGGAGATTACCGGAGTTCATGAAGTTACGGAGAATGAGGCAACCGATGAAAACATTACAAAACCGGCCCATGACGAGACAACATCAGGCGGAACACAGACGGAAGAAAGCACAACGGATAACCGTAAGGAAACAGAAACCCCTGACGCAGAATACATACCGGATTCTGGTGAAAATGACGGAGAAATAAGCGGCAGGATAATCAAGACCATAATTATATCTGCAATTATAATTGTGTTATTAATGATAATAATCACAATGGCGGCTTTTAAGAAAATAAATCTGAAACGTGCAGGGATAACAGGCATAATCTGTGCATTGCTTATACTGGCGGTATCTCTTTCCAAATTTGAGACTGTAAGCGAGCATTATAAAACAGGAAAGAATGGCGATTGTGTATCACAGATAACAATAAAAGGTTATGATGAGGTTATACTTAGCACCACACAGGTATATATATCGGACGGAGATACGGTTTTTGACCAGCTGCTTAAGGCGGTATCGGAAGACAGAATAAATATAGATTACACAGGCAGCAGAACGGCCGGAACGATATATGTCCGGAGTATAGACGGTCTGGCTGAATTTGATTATGGAAGCATGTCCGGATGGACATATTATGTAAACGGCATAATGCCCGATGTGTCGTGCGCATCATATGAGATACATGAAGGAGATGTGGTTGAGTGGATATACACTGACGGAGGTGACTATGAGGCGGTTCGATGATTTTAATCCGGGATTGCTTTTTATATATTACATGGCAGCCATAGTGCCGTTTATGGTAATCATGGATCCGCTGTTATCAGCCGCAGCATTGCTCACAGGTCTGATAAGAGTGGGGATTTATGAACGGAAATTCCCTGCCGGACGTGTTGGTTTTTCTGTAGTACTTATCTTAGTGATGGCATTGATGAATGCACTCACATCACATCAGGGAAATACGGAACTGTTGTTTATCAATAACCGTGCAATAACACTTGAGGCTGTCAGGTACGGCGCGGTAACGGGACTCATGATGGCAGCTGCGGTTGTGTGGTTCGGTGCTTTTTCACGCTCGCTTACGGGTGAGAAAATAATGATAATGTTAAGAAAAATGCCAAAGACAGCGTTGCTTATGTCAATGGTGACAAGACTTATTCCGAGGTATATAAAGCGTTTCCGGAAAGTAGAAGAAGCAGTTAAAATCAACGGGAAGGCCGCGCAGACGCAGAATACCGCAGGAATATTAAAAATATCATCAGCGGTTTTTACATGGGCATTGGAAAATTCGATGGACACTGCAGACGTTATGATCATGCGTGGATGCGACCGGCATATGTATACGCGCATGGGAACCGGATTTAAACAGCGTGATGTGATACTTATGGTGATTATCATTTTATCACAGATTATGTGGCTGCTGCCGCACGGATACAGAATCTGTGTACAGTTTATTTATCTTGGTATACCTGAAATATATATGATTAAGGAGAATGTTAAGTGGAAAATATACACATTGAGGACATCCGGTACAAAAAAATATTAAAAGGCGGAAGCATAGATATAGCACAGGGCGAATTTGTTCTCATATGCGGCAGGACCGGAAGCGGCAAGACCACGTTGTTAAAGCTGCTTAAGGAGAAAGCCGGAACGGATGCCGGGTATGTGATGCAGAATCCGGATAACCAGATAGTGTGTGATAAAGTATATACTGAACTTGAGTTCGCCGCTTCGGCCGGAAATGCATCAAGAGATTATGTCAGAACGCGCATAGCTGAGACGGCAGCGTATTTTGGAATCAGCGGCATGCTTGATAAAGAAGTCGATAAGCTTTCGGGCGGTGAAAAACAGATACTTAACATCGCATGTGCCATGGCTGCCAACCCGAAGATTCTTATACTTGATGAGGCGTGTTCCATGCTGGACCCGATTATGTCGGACCGTGTTGCGGATCTTCTTTGTAATATTAACCGTGAGTACGGAATTACGGTAATTATGGCAGAACACAGAACGGACAGGGTATTTGCAAATGCCGACAAAGTTGTATTCATTAATGATGGATTTGTGCAATCCGGCCCGATGAGGCAGATGGCACATGATATGTGCCGTAATCCACAAATGGCTGGTTTTCTGCCATGTTGCGCTGCCGCAGTAAAATCGGATGAACCGGTACTCACGAAGGCGGAGGCGATAAGGCATCTGAACGGGAAAACCGCAGATATATGCACGCCGGAGATTCGTACAAAAGATTTGCCTTCGGAAGATGTGATTCTTAAAATGAAAAATGTATCATTTGGATACGACAGGAATAAAGGTCTGATTATAGATGACCTGAATCTTGAAATTGCCGGCAAAAGCATTGTGTCTCTTCTCGGAGAGAACGGCTGCGGCAAATCCACGCTTGCGCTGATCGCATGCGGTTTACTGAAACCATATTCAGGCAAGGTGAAAGTATACGGGAAGAACAGGAACATAGGAATGCTTTTTCAGGATGTGACACTTCACTTTACGGAAGATGACTATAACGGCGTGCATCCATACGATTTAAGCGGTGGCGAGAAACAGCTTGCTGCACTTGATATGGTACTTAAGACCGATCCGGAGGCGGTGATACTTGATGAACCGACCAAGGGACTTGATTATTATGAGAAAGAGAAAATATCAGACCGCCTTGTCAAACTTAAAGAAAATGGGCATGCCATACTTATTATAACTCATGATATAGAATTTGCGGCCGGAATATCGGACAGGATGCTTCTGATGTCACATGGAAATATTGTATGTGATAAAAAACCACATGAATTCTGCGCGGATAATATTTTCTATACTACAACAGAAATGATATTACTCAGGATGACAGGTAAAATATAGTATGAAAACAATGGCTTTGATTGTAGTATGCGTTGTGATCGCGGCGTGTGCTGCAGGTTTTGTAATAATGGAACATCGCAAGATGGATGTCAGAAAAATAGCGTTGATAGCAGTGATGACGGCGATGAGTGTCGCAGGACGATTTGTATTTGCAGCACTTCCGGGATTTAAACCCGTTACCGCGGTGGTCGTTCTTTGCGGAATGTATCTCGGTGCGGATGCCGGCTTTATCTGCGGCGCGCTTTCGGCACTTATATCGAACTGTTACTTTGGACAGGGACCGTGGACACCATTCCAGATGCTTGTATGGGGAATTATCGGCCTGGTGGCAGGCCTGTCTGGTAAACAACTTCAAAAAAGCAGGATTGCGCTTATGATATATGCTGTTGCGGCCGGAATAGTTTTCTCATTTCTCATGGATATATATACCGTTATATGGGCTGTTGGCGGATGGTCATGGGCTTATTACGGTGCTGCAATCGTGTCGGCAGTTCCGTATACGGTTATTTATGCAGTATCTAATGTTATATTTCTTGCCGTGCTTTCGCAGGCGGTCGGGAAGAAATTAGCAAGGGTTGTAAATAAGTATCATATAGTAGAAGATGAAGTCCAAAATACTTAAATTTAACTCTTGTTGCAGCCTTAACACTATGATACAATCAATAAGGAAAGTTACGTGGACGGGTTCCACTTTATAATAATTTTTACTACATTATGCGGGAGAACATACGATGAGAATGCGTTTTATTATAAATGCTGCGCTTATAGGTGCAGTTTCTGCGGTTGTGCTTACAGGATGCAACGCAGCGGCTAACAAGAATTATAAGAATGGAATGGAATGTTTTAATGAGGCTGATTATGATAAGGCAGCCGGATATTTTAAACAGGCGGTTGAGGCTGATTCGAATAATACGGCATATCTGGTAAGCCTTGGAATGACACAGCTTGAACTTCTGAAATATGATGAGGCACAGGCTTCTTTTGACAGTGCGATAGAGCTGGATCAGGATTGTGCCGATGCCTACAGGGGAAAGGGCGTGGTATTCTACAGGAACGGTGAGTATGCTGACGCAATGGAAGCTTTTGATAAAGCGGTGTCACTTTCGGATAAGTCCGGTCAGGTCAGGACGGATTCACTCAAATATTATGCCTCATGCCAGTATATACAGGGCGATTATCAGGGTGCGGTGGATACATATGATAAGATTATAGAAAGTGCCTCCAAATCAGATAAAGCGGAATTGTATTTTTTAAGAGGATGTGCATATATCAAACTTCAGGATGAAAATGATGCAGTTCTTGATTATGAGAAATCCCTTGATTATGAAAGCGATAATTATGAAACATACTGTAATATGTATACGAACCTGAAGGATGGTGGTTATACGGAGAGGGCGGAATCGTATTTAAGACGTCTTCTTGACAAGGATAAGAAGGATAATCTTCTTTTTGGCAAGACTTATTATAACCTCGGTGATTATGATAAGGCAGTTGAATATCTTGAATCTGAGTATAAGGATGGCAATAACGAGGCGGCATATTATCTTGCCATGACATACGAGGCTATGGAGAATTATGCCGATGCCGATAAGCTTTATCAGGAATATCTCGGAAAGCATCCTAATGATGCATTCATATATAACCAGTATGGCGCATATCTGATCAACCGTGGCAAATACGCCAATGCACTTGTATATATTGAGACGGGAATTGAACTTGGCGACAGTGACGCGATGCAGGGTCTTATGTATAATCAGGCTGTATGTTATGAATATAAGCATGATTACGATAAGGCAAGAGATGCTTTTGAGAAATATCTTAAATCATATCCTAATGATAAAGCGGCACGTAAAGAATATGATTTTTTGATGACAAGGTAAGTGATACCTTATTGAGGTGAATGATTTGGTAGAGACAAAGCAGACGGAAGAAAGAGTTATACTGGTGGCGGTCAGGCAGTCGGATGATGATAATACGGATCGTTCGCTTGATGAACTTGAAGAACTTGCATCGACAGCCGGAGCAGTCACTGTGACGCGGATAATACAGAACAGGGAAGCCATTCATCCTGGAACATATGTCGGTAAGGGCAAGATAGAAGAGATCCGTGATGCCATATATATGTATGATGCAACGGGTATTATATGTGATGATGAGCTGAGCCCGGCACAGATGGCGAATCTGGAAGAGGCACTTGAAGTCAAGATTATGGATAGGACACTTGTAATACTTGATATTTTTGCGGCAAGAGCGAATACGGGTGAGGGTAAGATACAGGTTGAACTGGCGCAGCTTAAATATCGTGCGACGAGACTTGTAGGACTCAGAAGTTCACTTTCAAGACTGGGAGGCGGAATAGGAACCAGGGGCCCCGGAGAGACGAAGCTTGAGATGGACAGACGTCTTATCCACCAGCGCATAGCCCAGTTAAAGAGAGAACTTGCAGATGTAGTAACACACCGTGAACTTACCAGAAATCAGCGTAAGAGAGCCGGAGTTCCGGTAATCGCAATCGTAGGTTATACTAATGCAGGCAAGTCCACATTACTTAATACACTTACGGGTGCGGATGTTCTGGAAGAGGATAAGCTTTTTGCCACACTTGACCCGACGACACGCAGTCTTACGCTTGAAAGCGGGCAGGAGGTTCTTCTTACGGATACGGTAGGATTTATCAGTAAGCTGCCGCATCAGCTTGTGGATGCATTTAAGAGTACACTTGAGGAAGCGGTATATGCGGATATGCTTATTCATGTGGTCGATGCTTCCAACCCTGATATGGATGCACAGATGTATACAGTATATGATACTCTTGACAAACTCGGAGCATCCGATAAACCGGTAATTACGGCATTTAATAAGACTGACAGGATTATTGAAGGAATACACGCTAAGGATTTAAGGGCGGAACATACGGTCAGGATTTCCGCAAAGCACGGTGACGGGCTTGATAAGCTTAAAGCAGTCATTGAAGAAGTCCTGCGTGAGAATAAAGTATATATTGAAAGAGTTTTCGATTACAGTGAAGCCGGCAAGATATCGCTGATAAGAAAATACGGAGAACTCTTAAGTGAAGAATATACGGCGGAAGGCATTGCGGTTAAGGCATATGCTCCGGTAGAGATTGCAGATAAGATACGGTAGAAGGAGATAATGATGAGTTACGCAGATAAAGTTTTTATTGATATGTGCAAGGACATTCTTGAGAACGGTGTGAGCACGGAAGGCGAGAAAGTAAGACCACATTGGGAAGACGGAACTCCGGCTTATACAATCAAGAAATTCGGCGTAGTCAACAGATATGATTTAAGTAAGGAATTTCCTATAATCACTTTACGCAAGACAGCACTTAAGAGCGCAACGGACGAGATATTATGGATATGGCAGCAGAAGTCCAATAATATTCATGATCTCCACAGCCACATCTGGGATTCATGGGCTGATGAGGACGGTTCAATCGGTAAGGCGTACGGATACCAGCTTGGCGTTAAACATCAGTATAAGGAAGGCATGATGGATCAGGTTGACCGTGTATTATATGATTTAAAAAATAATCCGTTCAGCCGCAGGATCATGACGAATATCTATGTACATCAGGATCTGCATGAAATGAATCTTTACCCGTGTGCATACAGTATGACTTTTAATGTAACCCAGAAAAAAGGTGATGACAAGCTTACGCTTAATGCCATTCTCAACCAGCGTTCGCAGGACATTCTTGCGGCCGGTAACTGGAATGTGGTCCAATATGCTGTATTAGTGCATATGATAGCACAGGTGTGTGATATGCATGTCGGAGAACTGGTACATGTAATTGCCGATGCACATATCTATGACAGGCATATACCTATAATAGAAGAACTTATAAAAAGAGAGACGTATGACGCTCCGACATTCCATCTGAATCCGGATGTACATGATTTTTATCAGTTTACGCGTAATGATGTCTCACTTGATAATTATATAACAGGTCCGCAGGTGCTTAACATTCCTGTGGCAATCTGATTTTGGGAAGGATATGTAATATGAATTTAATAGCAGCAGTAGACAGAAATTGGGCAATCGGATATAAGAATGAACTTCTCGTACGTATTCCGGAGGACCAGAAATGGTTCCGCGAGACGACAACGGGCAAGGCGGTTATCATGGGCAGAAAGACTCTTGAAAGTTTCCCTAATAAATCACCGCTTAAGAACAGATTGAATGTGGTTATCACATCTGATATGAATTACAGCGTTCCGGGAGCTGTTGTTGTACATAGTATTGATGAAGCGGTAGAAGCAGTCAGGGATTATGCGGATGATGATGTGTATGTTATAGGCGGCGAATCAATTTACAGACAGATGCTTCCTTTATGCAGCACAGCACATATAACGAAAGTAGATTATGCATATCAGGCAGATGCACATTTCCCGGATCTTGATAAGGAAGAGGGCTGGAAGATTACAGAGACCAGCGACGAGAGAACTTATTTTGATATCATCTATGAGTTTGTAAAATACGAAAGGGTGTAATCTATGAGTGATTTAAGACAGGATATCAGAACATCCGGACAGAAACGTAAAATAATAATCAACGCAGTCATTAAGGTGGTAATAAGCATCGCGGTAATTTTACTCGCTCTCTGGCTCTTAGGTGTATTTAAATAATCACGATTAATCATATTCAGCATACTTTATATCATAAATTTATGTGTTATCACATATAAAGGATGGTAGAAAGTATGCTGATTGCTTTAGATGCAGGACACGGCGGCAGTGATCCGGGTGCTGTATACAATGGCCGTAACGAAAAAGACGATAATTTAAGGCTTGCCCTCGCCGTTGGAGATATCCTTAAAAATAAGGGCGTCGATGTGGTATATACGAGAACAGATGATATATATGAGACTCCGTTCAAAAAAGCCACGGATGCCAATGATGCAGGAGCGGATTATTTTGTGTCATTTCACAGAAATTCCGGAGAGAATCCCAATACCGCTTCCGGCGCACAGACTTTAATATACAGTAACGGAGGAGAGAAAGAAAAATTAGCCCGCAACATTCAGGATAATCTTGTAGAACAAGGTTTTAAGGATCTCGGAATAGTTGAGCGCCCCAATCTCGTTGTGCTCAAACGAACCAGAATGCCGGCGGTCCTTATTGAGACAGGATTTATTAACAACGATAAAGATAATGCGAAGTTTGATGATGATTTTGATGCAATCGCCAATGCAATCGCGGCCGGAATATTAACAACTATAGATTATGATACAGTTTCTGCTGTCCCGGTCAGAACGACCGGCGATATGCCGGATGATCCGTATGCACAGTTTGAGGAGATTAAAGATGAGCCGGATGATGTATGCGACTGCAGCAAGCTTTACCGTGTCCAGATAGGAGCTTTCCGAAACAGGGAAAATGCCGAGCGTCTGCTTAATTCGGCTTTGGCGGACGGATTTCCTGCATTTATAATCTATTCTGACAATCTCTATAAAGTACAGGTTGGTGCATTCAGAAACCTTGACAATGCTGTCAGGATGGAACGCCGGCTGCGCAGATTCAGATACAACACATTCATAACAACCTGAATTGGATTTATGAGTGTCCGTCGAATGTGGTATAGCACTTCGACGGACATTTATTATTGACGAAATAACTCGAATGATGTAAGATGTTATCAGTTTATTTTGTTAAACTGGATATAAAAGGAGGATTCACATATGCCATTTTGCAAAAATTGTGGAGCAGAGAACAATGCAGGTTCTAAATTCTGCTTTAAATGCGGAAGCCCATTAGAAACACCGCAGGCAGCAGACATTAATAATGCACCACAGGGAGACATTAACAACATACCTCAGGGAGAACCTCAGGCAGACTTTAACAACATACCGCAGGGACAGCCACAGCCGGACTTCAACGGAGTACCGCAGGGACAGCCACAGCCGGATTTCAACGGAGTACCGCAGGGACAGCCACAGCCGGATTTCAACGGAGTACCACAGGGACAGATGAATTACGGAGCACCTAACGGATATGCAATGCCGCAGGGAGCACCGGTGCCGCCTGTACAGCCGAAGGAAAAGAAACCGGTTAATAAGAAGCTTATAATAATCATTGCCGTAGCAGTTGCGGTTGCAATTATTGCAGCTGTGGCAGCCATTATTATAGTTAAGAATGTTAAACATAAAAAAGAAATCGAACGTAAGACAATAGAACTTAAAAACTATATTGAAGTCGAATTCGACGGATATGATACTATGGGAACAGCTAAGGTTGAGCTTAATTATGATGATTTCTATGCAGCAACTCTTAAAGCAATGGGCAAGACTGAAAAGAGCGCAAACACCAGAATCAAGAATAAGGCTTCGGCAGTGTATTACGCAATAAGCCTTACTGTTGACAAATCAAGTGAACTTTCCAATGGTGACACGATTACCATCGATGCGGATTATGATGAAGATAAAGTAGAAGCCGCAGACGTAATTATCAAATTTGATTCATATGAAGTAGAGGTAGAAGACCTTGATTCTGTTAAAGAAGTTGATATATTTGATTCGGTAGAACTTAAATTCAGCGGTCTTGACGGAAATGCGAGCGTTGATGTCAAAAATACATCTACAGACAGCCATGTAAAGGATCTCTGGATCAGTGCTTCACCGTCATACAATCTTTCTGTAGGTGACAAAATTACATTATCAATTGATGAATATTATCAGACATCTTACCTTGAAAATTACGGTATCAAGATTAAAGAGACTACCAAGGAATACACCGTAACCAAGGATGATGTGGACACATATATAACCAAGATTGAGGATATCAATGATGATATGATGGCCACAGTGAAGGATAACGCAGTCGAGGAAATCAAGAGCAGCTATTCATACAGCAGCAATAAGCTCTCTAATATTGAATATGCAGGCGCATATCTTGTATATACCAAGGAAGATTATAAAGCTAATACATACAATGAGCTTTATGCGGTTTATACGGCAACCATTACATTCAATGACAAAGATCTTAAACCGGCAACTATCTATCTTCCGGTTAAGATGGGATCGGTAATCAACCGTTCAGACGGAAAACAGGAACTTGATACATCATGGTTCAGCCTCAAAGGATATTCAAATGTGGAAGACAGCTGGACGTCATTCTATGGATACGGCGACCAGAAGACTATGTTTGATGAACTTATATCAGAAGTTGTAGGTGAGTACGACGGTTACACATATGAAGTAAGCGGCAGCCTCGAAGACTATGGTTCATCAGATGCCAAGGATGATAAAAAGCCAGAAGAAGAGACAACAGCAGAAGATGAAACAGAAGCAGAATCAGAGACAGAGACAGAAGAAAAATAGAAAATTTTGAAATTATAATGACCCCGGACTGATGTCCGGGGTTTTTGTTATGACGGCCTGGCATTATAAACCGCCGGAAGAGCAATATCATAATATACAATATGATATTTTCACCCTTTTTTATTCGAAGTCAGCAATTTGGTGTCAATTACTTGCTATATGTGATATCTTGATATATATACCGATTCTTCACATCTCGTGTACTTGGAGTTTGTGATAAAATTGGTGATTATGTACAAAAATCGACAAAAAAACTGAAAAATACTTGACAAAATGATAAAATTAGGATAATCTGTAAACAGATAATTTAATGAATGGGATAAGGGGTGGAAGAAAAAAGTGATGAGATGTATAACCCCTACCTCAATGGTAAGGGTTTTTTGTTAAGTATAGAAAATATAAAATAATCCATACATTAATACACAGAGAAAGGAGATGCTTTAGAGGGATGTAAATGATATGGATAATTATATTTTACATATATAAAAAAACTTTTGGAGGTAACGTATGAGTAAAAAAATCAAAGAGAAATTATGTAAAATTATTGCCTGCCTTATTGCAACATTGTGTGTTTTACCAGTTGCAGGGGTGGCGGCATCAACCAAGCATGCGGATTTGGCCGACAAATTTGTTGAGTGTACTACAACATTGAATTATACTACCGCGACAGCATATACTCGAATAAACAGGCCTAATGCAGACAAACTGACAGTAAGTGCAACATATAGATATGTGTCACACACATCTGGGTCGGTATCGTCATCAAAGAAGAGTGCAAGTTCTAAAGCTATTGCAACAGTCAGCTTTGATTCTCCGACTAACTGCAATTCTGTGAGCATATATGCAGACCATTATGGTGAATGTGGTTCAGATAGTTACAAGTGTAGCACTGCAGAGACTGTATAATTTAGCGGGCACTCATTATGAGTGCCCCAATAAAAGGAAATGAGGCGATATAATGTTAAAACAGAAGAAAATTATAATAGCGGTAATATCTGTTTTTATAGTGGTCGTTGCCGTGATAGCTGTATTTTTACTTACGAAAAAGGATAAAAACAATAATCCTGATCCGGTGGACAATAACAGCCGTGTTATAAATATTGACGGAGAGTCCGAAGAGCCGGGAGTATTTGCTGTTGGCGGAAATTTTCTTGGCAGACAGGGTGTGCTTTATTTTGATGAGGATAATATGCTCACATTTGTCGATGCTTCGTCGGGAAAAAAGGCATATGTATGTAGTGATATTAATTGTGAGCATAAACCGAGAGCAAAAGGCAGTTATGAAGTTGACTGTCAGGCGGCAGCACTCACCAAGGGAACATGTCTCATGAATGATAAATATATATATGTACTTGGAGATTTTAAACAATGTGCAGATGTTAATTCTGTTGATATTTACAGAGAAAACATAGATGGAACAGGTGAACGGATTATTAATTCCGTGGAGGGTGTACAGCTTGTAGTGGATGCGTATATATATGATGATATGATAGTGTTCACTTATCTTAATACTCTTGATTTGGCAGATATAAATAATCCGGTTGATCTCGATACACCGGTGGGCGGACTGGTGTGTTATGATATATCGACTGATAAATTTATCAAACATGAAGTACCTGTATATGATGATAATGCATGTGAAGCAATAGCAGGGTATGTATCCAAAAATAATGATAATATTTTGTTCTTGGGATTATATAGTTATCAGGATGGTGATTCATACATGTCTAAAGCACGGATGTTTGAATGGAACACTACCGATGATACGCTGAAAGAGGTGTGCGAAACATCGGATATGGATGTATTATGCATTTCCGGGCAGGGATGGGTGTATTGTAATGATACGGAAATGTATCTGGAGTCATTGGACGGAAAGAATAAAGTCAGCCTTGGAGGAAGTGGCAAACCCAGTGTGGCCTTCTGGATGGGAGATAAACTGTATTACGAAAGATTTGTCAGGGATAAGTCTTATAACTGCTATGTATACGATCCGGCAGCGGATAAGGCTGAACTTATAGGTTATCATGATGTTGATATGAGATATACTGCCTGTTCAAACGGATATGTATGGTTTGAAAAGCATCTGACTGATGATGACGGTACAATTATTTCAACAGAGTTTAAGAGAATGATGCCACAGGACTATGCCACGGGTAATTATGATAAGGCTGAAGCCTTTGAAAGGTAAAAGGGTGATGATTGATGAAAAGGAGATTTGTGATTGCAATAACAGCGGTAATTGCATTGGTGGCGGTCCTTTTATCAGGATGTGAACAAAAAGATACCGTAATGGAGGATAATACAATCAGGTGGGTAACTTCAAATCTGACTAAAATACCGCAATCCAATATAGATGAGGTTAACAGAATTCTTAAGAAAAAGGGTGTAGACTATGAAATTAAGATGGTATATCTTGCAGATGAGGATTATGTGAATAATGTCAAGACATATCTTGAGGATGATGATGCGGATATAGTATGGTGTGGTTTCCTTACAGACGGAATATGCGAGCCGGCCGAATTGGTCGATTCCGATTTGTTATATAAATTGGATGATATGCTTAAGACGGAGAATGGTAAAGTGATAACCGACTATTATCCGGAGGAATCCTGGAAATCGGTAAGGTATAATGATGGATATTACTACATACAGAATACCAGAGTCGGAAGTTCGGAGCAGTATTATGTTGAATTTAATCCCGATTATGTGTCAGAAGAAGTTTTTAAGAATTTTGACGGAACCATTCAGGGACTCAGTGACATACAGAAGAAGACCGGAAAGATGATTGCAATGGATAATATAAGGCTGGAGCAGGTGGATGCTTTTTCCGGATGTTCAAATTATTATGGCTGTCTGATATCAGATACCGATGGAAAGGCAGATATTAAGTACTATGATAAAGTGTATGATTACATGAAAATCATGAATGAAATGTACTATGACGGCGTATTGGCTTATAATGACCCGCAGGACGGACTGTCCGTTGATGTTAATGATTGTGCTGCATATTTGAGATTCGGGTATGTTGAGAAAAATAACTGGCCTTATGTATATCAGTATGGAGGAGACAGCGTTCTGAATTTATCATCTGCATCGATCGGTATATATAAGAACTCTTCCAAGAAAGAAGCAGCACTTAAAGTACTGGGAATGGTATTGACGGATAAGGAGACAGCGGATGCCTTTCTTTATGGTGTTAAAGATCTTGATTATAAGCTGGATAACGGAGTTATAAGTTTTCTGGACGAAGAAAGTCAGTTGACCTATGTAAGGGAACTGACACATGCAGGATACGCAGCGGCCGATAAGACGGATTCGGATGGATTTGATGGCAGCAGGTATGAGGAACTTACAAAATTCTGGAAGTCATTGGATGATGAACCATATATTGGTTTTTACTTTGACAGTTCGCAGTGCTCAGAGGAGTTTGCCAAAATTGTTGAGATATACAATTCCGGATTTCCTAATGTAAGGAATCCGGAGTTGAAGAAGAGTATAGATGCGTATGTTAAAAGGCTTGAAGATGCGGGTGTGGATACCGTATATGATCAGATGAATGCCCAACTTGCCGATTTTAAGGGATAATGCTTATGGTCAGAATGATATTTAATGAATTTACGAGAGTTTTGCGCGACAGAACAACATTGTGTATTATTATAGTTTTAATACTGGCAAATGCTTTTGTCGCTTATACAAACGAAATCAGGAAGGCGGACGCTGATATGTGTCCGCCTGAAGAGTATAGGCAGATATACGATGATATATCGCAGATGTCCGACGAAGAGTCATATGTGTATGTGAAGAACATATATGATGAAATGATGCAGGATGAAACAATGGCGCATTATACGGAATCGGTTCCGTACGGGGTTGTGCTGGATGAACTGGAACAGTGTGTAAGCTATGACACCTACTATAGCGGCATTATGGAAGCCGGTGACAGACGTGCGGGAATAGCTATTTTTGCCGGGAAAGATACATACAGTGATGAAAATATGAGTAAAACCGTTGAGGCTTTTAAGCCTTTGAAGGGACTTGAATTGCAGCACGGTCCGTCTGCAGGTATTAATATGGTAACCGGTAACATGGCAGTCAATATAATAGGTGTAATGATGCTTCTGGTAATTGCGACGGCACTTATTTCCAAAGATACAGAGACCGGTATGGGAAAGCTGATAAGAACATTAAAGTCAGGGCGTATGAAACTTACATGTGCAAGAATCTGCACGATGATTCTGTATAGCATAATATCGGTAATAGTTCTCTATCTGCCGTTAATCATTATTGCGGGGATAATGTATGGATACGGTAATCCGGCAAGAGCAGTGCAGTCAGTCAGTGGATTTATGACAACGAATCTCCAAATCAGTGTTATAAAATTTGCAATACTGTTTATCATCACTAAAATGTGCGTTTTCTTATTATGCGGAATATTGTTTATGGCAGTTATGAGCATATTTAATTCCAATGTTCCGTCTTTTGCCGTGCTGGTGCTTCTTTTTGGCATTTCGGCACTGACCTATTATAAAATAAGAGATAACAGTACCATGGAACTTATTAAAAATGTAAATCTGTATGCTTATCTCGATACTGTGCGGTTATTTAACTCATACCGAAACCTTAAGGTTTTGGGCAGACCGGTTAATTATCTTAATATATTTAAGTTGATGATGACAGTTTCAACAACAGCATTGATTATAATCATGTGCATTATAGGGAGCAGAAAGCGGGAAATCACGTCGGGAAGCTGTGCCGGTGCCATTAAATATGGGATGGTTAATTTATGGAACCGGACCGGTGTGAATGGCTTGTTTAGAAATGAACTATATAAAACGCTTATATACAGAAAAGGCGTTATCATTCTTGTTCTGTGCGGTCTTATTCTTGCTGCCACATATACTCCCATAAAGAGTATATACGGTTCAATTGAAGATGTATATTATAAGATGGCATTGCAAAAAGGAACGGAAGGTGCATACTCACCGGACAAAGAGCAGATAATGGAACAGGAACTGGACACAATATTGTCGGGAACAAATCCGAATATCGACATTGAAAACTGGTCAAAAGCATATGAAAAAATGCGTGATAATGCCGAATATGCAAAAAAATTGCAAAAAGGCTATTTAATATATGACAGAGGTTACGGCCTCCTGACCGGACAGGATGTGCAGACGGAACTTTTGCTTGGTGCAGAGTGTATTATAATGACAATCCTGGCTGTGTTCTCTATATGGTCTATTGAATATACATGCCACATGGATGTTATAATAAATGCTTCATGCAAAGGGCAGCGTAAGGTGATGCTTACCAAAATGCTCATTGCGATGGTTATGGCACTTATAGTTTTTCTTGGTGTACACATACCGTGGATATGTAATGTTCTTAAAGCATACGGAACGGATTACATAAATATACCGGCAGCCAATCTGCACAATTTGAAATATGTTCCGGAGAATATAAGCATATTGCAATATATCATAATCAGGACGGCGGTAAAATATGCTGCTCTGGCAGGAATTGTAGTGCTTATACGTTTAATCGCAAAGAAAACGAGGAGCCATATGCAGACTATGGTTATATCGGCTGTATTGTTTGTGGCACCGATTTTGATCATGATAATATTGGAGGGTATACGGGCATGAGAATAGATATCAGAAATTTAGGTAAAACATATGGCAAGGTAACGGCACTCAAAGATATCAATATGGAACTGAAATCCGGTATATACGGACTATTGGGACCGAACGGAGCGGGCAAAAGCACTTTGATCAATCTTATAACGGACAATGTAAAAAGAGAGACCGGTGAGATTCTTTGTGATGGCGAAGATATATTAAAGCTTGGTGCAGCATACAGAAAAAGGATAGGGTACATGCCGCAGCAGCAGAATATGTATAACGGATATTCTGCAATCGCATTCCTTAAATATATAGCTGCCATAAAGGGAATACCTTCAAAAGAAGCGAGCATAGAAATAGAAAATCTTCTTAAAACCGTTAACCTCTGGGATGTAAGGCACAGAAGAATAGAAACTTATTCGGGCGGAATGAAACAGAGAGTATTGTTGGCACAGGCGCTTTTGGGAAACCCGGAGTTAATAATTCTGGATGAACCGACAGCGGGTCTTGACCCGAATGAGAGAATTAATATCAGAAATTACATATCTGCACTTTCAAACGATAAGATCATACTGTATGCAACACATGTTGTCAGTGATATAGAATGTATAGCAGATAGCATTATATTTTTGAAAAATGGAAATGTAATAAAAACGGGATGTACATCAGATATCATAAAGAGTGTCGAAGGGCATGTAGGCATAATAAAATGTGCCGGGGGCACCCTTGATGACCTTGGACAACAGTATAAAGTGAGTAACATAAAGCGGTGCACGGACGGATATATCGTGAGAATAGTTGCGGATGATATGCCGCAGGACTGTCAGGTGGCAGAAGACGCAGGGTTGGAAGAGGCATATCTGTATTATTGTTGTTAACGCCAACCTTCCGAAAATGCTTGGAAAGATCATACAATACAACATTTGGACAGCAGCGCGGCATTATGCGGTGCTGGAAGAATAACGCCAAGATGTACAATATGATATTTTCACCCTTTTTTATTCGAAGTCAGCAATTTGGTGTCAATTATTTGCTATATGAGATACTTTAATATGATAATATATGAGGATAGATATATTAAAATATATGCAAAGTCTAATATATTATAGCACAAAGCTCGCCAAATTGACACCAAATGCTATAAAAACCGCAAAAAAGTGTGAATTCGTGAAATTCAAACCTGAAATAATATCAATTAAGATATCAAAAGCCTCGAATACATCACAAAAATCCTGAAACTGTTTAATACGGTATGCACACGCATATCATTTATTCATTCGCCACTTCCATCTATATTCTCAATTCTGCCAGTTTTTCAAGCGCCACATATAACTGCGAAATCTTGTACCATGTGCTGTAGTCAACCTCACCTGTCACAGGGAGGTCGAAGATGGACTGGAATCTGCTTACGGCGGCAGCGGTGTCCTCGCCATATATTCCGTCGATTGCAAGAGAGGGAATATTGCTGTAGGTACGGCGGATAGCACTTAACTGCTCTTGGATTGTACGGACCGGTGTGCCGGAATCGCCTATGTCCAGAGTATAACCGGGCCATGAAAGAGGGATGCCTGAAACTTCCTCGGCGGTATTAATATATATGTCGCTGCCGTAATAATTACGGAGAATCTGAAGTGCAGAATAATTCTGGTCGCCGAGATATTTGGAACCCCACTGGCTCATGCCGCTGCAGGTAGTCCGCTTGCCGTCACAATACTGGGTAAGAATCGGCTGCTTGACATCCGGTTTGGAAACATAATCGGCAAATACCTCATCAACAATCAGCCCCACATTATCGAAAATATTGCGTTCGTTGATCCATTTATGGTCAAAAGCCGTGGAAGAGGTTATTGTAAAACTGTAGCCCTTGTTGCGGTACCATTCCGTGTATACACGATTAAGTGTAAAAGAAACTATCGCGATAACATTGGCGGTAATTGTGGCCTCCGGCCATGTCGGATAGATTTCACTGCATGCAACATTTTTAATATAGTCCGGAAAAGATACATAATAATTGGAAGCCGTTGAATCGGTCGGGACACCGTCATGCACGACAACGGTTCCCGGCACGACAACGCGGTCAAGGACGATTTCGCCGGTCGATGTTATCGGTTTTATGGATGCTTCCGGAATCTTAGGAGGATAATTGCCAAAAAGCGTATTGGGGCCGATTGTTACGACCTGGGAGGCCTCGGTCAGGCACACATCCTGTATTGACCGCCTTGATGAAAAAATATCGATTCCGTTTATGGACACGGGCGCAAAACCGGGCGCACGGACAATTATGCTGTATTCGGAATACGGCTGGATAACGCCGGGATTTTCGGTGTATTCAAAAGGCGGAGCGGGAAGCTCAACTGATTCTGTCTGTCCGTTTGAATCCGTCTGTATGGATTCAAGCGTGGTTTCCGGTTCGCCGGTTATGGAAATCTCGGCAGTGGCACCATCGATGGGTCTTCCGCTCTGGTCAGTGACATCGACTCTTAAAGACCCGGTATCGGGCATATTTTGAAGAATTTTATATAAAGACATGGAAAATACTCCGGATTAATCAATACTATTGTATGCACTGGAACGGATAAGGTGAATTGCCGCATAATAATTTTTTTATAAGGGTTGAAATTGCAATAAATATATGTTAAAATTCATAAAAATAGATATTGAAGTCAGGGATTTATGCCCGGACGCACTTTGTAAAGAAAAAAGCGCTATCGATAAGCTTAGTTGTTTTTTTTTTGAAATTTTTTAGAAAAAAAGAAGGAATAGGTGAAGCCATGAAAGCATTTTTGATTCTGGAAGACGGCAACGTATTTCAGGGAACAAGCATTGGAGCCGATAAGGAAGTTATCAGCGAAATAGTATTTAATACCTCTATGACAGGGTATCTGGAGGTGTTGACTGATCCTTCTTATGCAGGACAGGCGGTAGTTATGACCTACCCGTTAATTGGTAACTATGGTATTTGTTATGCTGACGAGGAGTCGGCAAGGCCTTGGCCGGACGGATTCATTGTCCGTGAACTTTCACCTATGCCGAGTAACTTCAGAAGTGAAGATACTATTCAGCATTTTCTTAAATCTAACGGAATTCCGGGAATCGAAGGAATCGATACCAGAGCCCTTACGAAAATTCTTCGTGAGAAAGGTACGATGAACGGAATGATTACAACCAATGAGAATTATAATCTCGATGAAATAATCCCACGTCTCAAAGAATACAATACCGGCAAGGTAGTTGAGAAAGTTACCTGCGATGAGAAGTATACACTTGAAGGTGACGGACTTAATGTTGCACTTATGGATTTCGGTGCCAAGAGAAACATAGCACGTTCGCTTAATAAGCGCGGCTGCAATGTTACGGTTTATCCGGCACTCACGACAGCTGAGGAGATTCTTAAGAGCAATCCGGACGGAATTATGCTTTCAAACGGACCGGGAGATCCGAAGGAATGTACATCAATTATCGCGGAAATTAAGAAATTATATGATTCGGACGTCCCTATTTTTGCAATCTGCCTCGGACATCAGCTTATGGCACTTGCCACAGGAGCTGACACCCATAAGATGAAATACGGACACAGAGGTGCGAACCATCCGGTCAAAGATTTGTCCACCGGCAAGGTATACATATCTTCACAGAACCATGGATATGTGGTTGATATGGACACGATAGATCCTAAGGTTGCCAGACCGGCGTTTATCAATGTAAACGACAAGACGAATGAAGGTCTTGAATATATCGGCAAGAATATATTTACGGTTCAGTTCCATCCGGAAGCATGTGCGGGACCTAAGGATTCAGAATTCCTTTTTGACAGATTTATAGATATGATGAAGAAAGGCAGGGACTAAGATGCCAAAGAATAATGATATTAAAAAAGTACTCGTTATAGGTTCAGGACCTATTGTTATCGGACAGGCTGCTGAATTTGATTACGCCGGAACACAGGCTTGCCGTTCACTCAAAGAAGAAGGCATAGAAGTTGTTCTCGTTAATTCCAATCCTGCCACAATTATGACGGATAAAGATATCGCGGATGAGGTTTATATCGAACCGCTTACAGTTAAATCACTTGAGAAGATAATCCTTAAAGAGAAACCGGACAGTATTCTTCCGACACTCGGAGGACAGGCCGGACTCAACCTTGCAATGGAGATTGCAGAGACAAGTTTCCTTGAGGAACACAATGTCAAGCTCATAGGTACCACGGCACAGACCATCAAGAAAGCCGAGGACAGACTTGAATTCAAGACCACAATGGAGAAAATCGGTGAGCCTTGCGCTCCGTCACTTGTAGTTGAGAACGTCGAGGACGGTATCGCATTTACCAATACGATCGGATACCCGGTAGTATTAAGACCTGCTTATACACTCGGAGGAAGCGGCGGCGGAATTGCACATAACGAAGAGGAACTTGTTGATATACTTTCCAACGGTCTCCGTCTCAGCCGTGTCGGACAGGTACTTGTTGAGAGATGTATCGCAGGATGGAAAGAAATCGAATACGAGGTTATGCGTGATGCCAACGGCACTTGTATTACCGTATGTAATATGGAGAACATCGACCCTGTAGGTGTGCATACCGGAGACAGTATAGTAGTTGCACCTTCACAGACACTTTCCGATAAGGAATATCAGATGCTTCGTTCATCAGCACTTAATATTATCGATGAACTTAAGATAACCGGCGGATGTAATGTACAGTTTGCACTTCATCCGACAAGCTTTGAATATTGTGTAATCGAGGTAAATCCTCGTGTAAGCCGTTCATCGGCACTCGCATCCAAGGCAACAGGTTACCCTATCGCCAAGGTTGCTGCCAAGATTGCACTCGGATATAATCTTGACGAGATTCCTAATGCGATAACACATAAGACATTTGCAAGTTTTGAGCCGGCACTTGATTACTGCGTAGTCAAGATTCCGAGACTCCCGTTTGATAAATTCATCACAGCTTCAAGAAAGCTTACAACACAGATGAAAGCTACCGGTGAGGTAATGAGTATCTGCACTAATTTTGAGGGTGCACTTATGAAAGCAATCCGTTCACTGGAGCAGCATGTGGATTCCCTTATTAACGATGATTATTCGTCATGTTCGGATGATGACATTCTTGAACTCCTTAAGAACGTGGATGACAAGAGAATGTATGTTATCGCGGAAGCACTCAGAAGAGGAATCGATTATGATACTATCCATTCAATCACAATGATTGATGAATGGTTCATAGATAAATTCAACAACATCGTAAAGATGGAAAAAAGACTTGCAACAGAGCCGCTTACCAAAGAACTTCTTCTTGAAGCCAAGAGAATCGAGTTCCCTGATGTTGTAATCGGAAAACTGGCAGGAAAGAAAGAACGCGAAATTAAAGAACTCCGCGATGAATATAATATTCATGCAGCATTTAAGATGGTAGATACTTGTGCGGCTGAGTTTGAGGCTTCCACACCGTATTACTATTCATGTTATAAATCAGAGAATGAAGTTATTGAGACCAGACCGGAGAAAAAAGTACTTGTACTCGGTTCAGGCCCTATAAGAATCGGACAGGGTATCGAATTCGATTATTGCTCGGTTCACAGCACATGGGCATTCAAGGCTGAAGGTTATGAGACAATTATCATTAATAATAACCCTGAGACAGTAAGTACGGACTTTGATATTGCGGATAAACTTTATTTTGAACCGCTCACACCGGAGGATGTTGAAAGCATCGTTGAACTTGAGCATCCGGATGGAGCTGTTGTACAGTTCGGCGGACAGACAGCTATCAAACTTACCAAGAGCCTTATGGAAATGGGAGTGCCTATTCTCGGAACAAGCGCAGAAGATGTTGATGCGGCAGAGGACAGGGAACTCTTTGATGAGATTCTTCAGGAATGTGAAATACCTAGAGCAGCAGGTAAGACGGTATTTACAGCGGATGAAGCCATTGCGGCAGCCAATGAACTTGGTTATCCGGTACTTGTAAGACCTTCATATGTGCTTGGCGGACAGGGAATGCAGATTGCGATTTCAGATGAAGATATCCGTGAGTTCATGGAGATAATCAACAGACAGGTTCAGGAACATCCTATTCTTGTAGATAAATACCTTATGGGTAAGGAAATAGAAGTCGATGCAGTATGCGACGGCGAGGACATCCTCATTCCGGGTATCATGGAACATATCGAGCGTGCTGGTATCCATTCCGGCGACAGCATATCTGTATATCCGGCACAGAGCCTTACACAGAGAATAATCGATATGCTTGAAGAGTACACAAGAAGACTTGCAAGATCTCTTCACGTAAAAGGACTTATCAATATCCAGTTTATTGTATACAACGATCAGGTATATGTAATTGAGGTTAACCCGCGTTCATCGAGAACGGTGCCTTATATCAGCAAGGTTACAGGTATTCCTATCGTTAAACTTGCGACACAGGTTATCATCGGTAATACGATAAAGGGACTCGGATACACACCGGGATTACAGAAAAAAGCAGACTATATCGCTATCAAGATGCCAGTATTCTCATTTGAGAAAATCAGGGGTGCGGATATAAGCCTTGGACCTGAGATGAAATCAACGGGTGAGTGCCTCGGTATCGCCAAAGAATTTAATGAAGCACTTTATAAGGCATTTATCGGTGCCGGAATCAATCTTCCTAAGCATAAACAGATGATCATGACTATCTGCGACAGCGAGAAAGATGAAGCCCTTCCTGTTGCAAAGCGTTTTGCGGCACTCGGTTATACCATATATGCTACATGGGGAACAGCTAAATTCCTTAACGATAACGGTGTTGAAGCTATAAGGGTCAATAAAGTGGAGCAGGAGTCGCCTACATTGCTTGACCTCATTCTCGGACACAAGATTGACCTTGTAATAGATATTCCGGCTAACGGAATCGAGAGAAGCCATGACGGTTTCATAATCAGAAGACATGCGATTGAGACGGGTGTCAATGTTCTCACATCAATCGATACGGCCAATGCACTTTTGACAAGCCTTGAGAGCGCCGGAGAACAGCACACCACACCTATTGATATTGCGACAATTTAGTAATGGTGATTGTATGACTAAGATTTTAGAACAAATATCAAATATAATAAGCGATGCGTTTGTATCGTGCGGATATGATGCCAAATACGGTAAAACCAATATCTCAAACCGTCCTGATCTGTGCCAGTATCAGTGCAACGGCGCGATGGCAGCAGCCAAGGCTTATTCCAAGGCACCTTTTATGATAGGTGACGAGGTTGTAGCCAAACTTGCAGGAAACAGTACATTCAAAAGCATTGAATGTGTTAAGCCGGGATTTATCAATATCGTATTAAGTGATGAATTTATCGGTAATTATGTTAAGCAGATGGCATCCGAAGAAAAATTCGGATGTGACTGCGCACCGAAGAACGAGACGATTTTTCTTGATTACGGCGGAGCTAATGTTGCCAAACCGCTCCATATCGGGCACCTCCGTTCGGCTATAATCGGAGAAAGCCTTAAGAGGATATCAGCTTTTAACGGATACAAAACAGTAAGTGATGTTCATCTCGGAGACTGGGGTCTCCAGATGGGACTTATAATTGTGGAACTTAAGAGCCGGAAGCCGGAACTGCCTTATTTTGATAAGAATTATACAGGTGAATATCCGGCTGAAGCACCGTTTACAATATCGGAGCTTGAAGAGATATATCCTTGCGCGAGCGGCAAGTCCAAAGAGGACGAGGAGTTTAAGAAAGCTGCGCAGCAGGCAACTTTTGAATTGCAGAACGGTGACAGAGGATACACGGCATTATGGCATCATATTATCAATGTATCGGTTACCGATCTTAAGAAAAATTATGGCAACCTCAATGTAAGTTTTGATTTGTGGAAGGGTGAAAGTGACGCACAGCCGTACATCCCGGATATGGTGGACGACCTTATCAGGCGCGGTATTGCACATGAAAGCCAGGGCGCGATCGTTGTAGACATAGCCAAAGAAGGCGATACGAAGGAACTTCCTCCGTGCATAGTCCGTAAATCCGACGGCGCTGCCAACTACGAGACATCGGATCTTGCCACACTTATTGAGCGTGAAAAATTATATGCTCCTAAGGCATATATTTATCTTGCCGACAAGAGACAGGATTTACATTATACACAATTTTTCCGCGTAGCGCGTAAAGCCGGAATCGTAAGAGAGGACACAGTCCTTGACTTCATCGGTTTCGGAACCATGAACGGAAGCGACGGAAAGCCTTTTAAGACAAGACAGGGCGGCGTGCTTCGTCTTGAATATCTTATCAAGGAAATCAATGATGCGGTATATGCGAAGATAATGGAGAACAGAGAAGCATCCGAAGAGGAAGCCCGCGAGACAGCAAGGATTGTAGGACTTGCAGCGCTTAAATACGGCGACTTGTCCAACCAGGCATCCAAGGATTATGTTTTTGACATAGACAGGTTCACATCATTTGAAGGTGACACAGGTCCGTATATACTTTACACAATCGTAAGAATCAAATCGATTCTTAAGAAATATGAGGCAGAGGGCGGCACTGCCGCAGACTGCGTAATCGGCAACCCGGACGGAGAGAGCGAGAGAGAACTTATGCTTGAACTTACCGGATTGAGCGAGGTTATCGAAAATGCGTATGTTGACAGGGCACCGCACAAAATATGCAAATTTGTGTATGATCTGTCCAATGCGTTTAATCATTTTTATCATGAAACCAAAATCCTTGCAGAGCCGGATGAGAACAGAAAGAAGAGCTATATAGCACTTATTGATCTCACCAAGGATGTGCTTGTCACATGTATCGACCTGCTTGGTATTGAAGCACCGGAGAGAATGTAGAAATGGCCAAAGTTAAAGATTTAACAACCGGAAGCCCGATAAAGCTTATGCTTTTGTATGCGCTTCCGGTGCTGGCCGGTAATATCTGCCAGCAGATTTATAATTTTGCCGACACTATAATAGTCGGACAGAAACTCGGTGAGAACGCCCTTGCGGCGGTAGGAACCACCGGATCAATGTATTTTCTTGTAAACGGTTTCGTTATAGGAATAACTAGCGGTTTTGCAGTCCACGTATCACAGCGTTTTGGAGCAAAGGATTATGACGGTATGCGTAATTCAGTTTTCAATGCTGTTTTTTTATGGGGATTAATAACGGTTATCATAACGGCACTTGCAATGATTTTTTCAAAGCCGATGCTGAGACTTATAAATACGCCTGATGATATCATAGATGATGCACAAAGATATATACTCACCATTTATGCAGGAATCCTTGCGCCGATGCTGTATAACGCAGCGTCGTGCATATTAAGGGCAGTGGGAGACAGTAAGACGCCGTTGTATTTTCTTATGGTGTCGGCTGTGCTTAATATAGGAATGGATTTATTTTTCATTGTTGTGCTTAAGATGGGCGTGTTCGGAGCGGCACTTGCAACAGTGATTGCTCAGTTTATATCGGGTGTGGCTTGCATTGTATATATGATAGTCAAATTCCCGATTTTAAGAATAACCAAGGCCGATATGCATATAAACGGTTCAATCATAAAAACTCATCTGACAATAGGCCTTCCGATGGCATTCCAGTTTTCAATAACGGCTATCGGTACAATTGTACTTCAGGGTGCAATCAATAAATTCGGTGCGACACGAATTGCGGCGTATACAGCAGCAAGCAAGACGGAGCAGCTCGTAACCCAGATTGCGGGAGCAAGTGGCGTGACTACGGCGAATTTCGTTGGACAGAATATTGGAGCCGGAAGATATGACAGGATAAAAAAAGGTGTGCGGGCATGGAGTTTTGTGACAATCGGTGCTGCGGTTTTCGCAATGGTTGTTATATTTTTCTTCGGAAGGGATATCTGCGGACTGTTTATCAAGAACCGTAATCCGGTAACACTTGATTCTTCAATGGTATATCTGAATACTGTAATCGTATTTTTCATACCGTTATTTCTGATATTCGTGTTCAGAAATGCCCTTCAGGCTATGGGTAAGACTTTTATGCCGCTAATGGCCGGAGTTTTTGAACTTGTGGCGAGAACCATAGCTTCGTTCACACTTCCGGATGTCATAGGTTTTAAGGGTGTATGCCTGGCAGGGCCTATAGCCTGGGTAAGTGCCATGGTGCCATTGTTTGTGACATATATTATATATATGGTTAAGTTTAAGAAAAAAGGATATTTTAAAGCTCGAGAAGATTAGACAAAGTAAGTCTGTGAATCGAGAAATCAGCGTGAGCATCGTATGAAGCGCTTGTCATGTATTTGTCAGGCTCTATGAATACGGTGCTTATGTTTTCTCCGCGTGGAGAAAGATTTCTTATATCACGGAAAATACCCTTGCCGCTTAATTTTGAAAGACTTTCCTTCACTGACCAGATACGGCAGAATTCAAGGTCCGGTTCTGCGGAATCCTCGATATGACGTATCTCTTCGGATGAACATACGCGGGTAACGGAACGGGAATTGCGTTCACGTATATCCTGTATGTCGATACCGACAGGAGTATTGCCGAATATACATACTGCGGCTCCGGCACAGTGACTTATATTAAAATATATCTCAGGGTATTCATTAAGATACGGTTTTCCGTTTTTCTCTGTAGAGAAATCCGGGAGACCATTTTGTTTATATATATTTCTGAAACCATAAAGAAACAGAAGATAACCGATTACGCAGGATGTGCGTCCGTCCATACGGCGCATCCTGAGAGCTTTCTTGTGGCGTCTCTCCGGGAGTTTCTCTAGAAGAACGTTTAGATCCTCATCTGTAATTCGGTTATATTCTGTAAAAAGGTAAATCATTAACAGGTATCTCCAATGGCTTTGATAATTCGCTTCTTATATTCGAGAAAATGTTCTGACAGAAGTAAATCGGTGTGCCTTACATCATCCGGCGCAATCCTTAGCTCGTCGGTTATATGACCGGGTCTGCCGCCCAGAATATAAATTCTGTCGGAGAGAAGAATTGCCTCGTCGATATCATGTGTGATAAAAAGCGTTGAGAGTCTGATCTGCTTCATGATATTGATATACCATGTGTGCATATTGCCCTTGGTAATCGTATCGAGAGCGGAAAAGGGTTCATCAAGCAATGCAACTTCGTCAGAGAACATGTAAGTCCTCAGAAGTGCTGCGCGCTGCCGCATACCGCCTGACAGCTGGTTGGGATACTTGCGCTCACATCCTGATATGCCGAATTCCTCAAAATACGGAAGAACACGTTTCTTAGCTTCCTTCTTACTGATTCCCTTAAGAGTGAGGGGAAGAATAACATTATCAATTATTGTCTTGTATGGAAGGAGTAAATCCTTCTGCAGCATATAGCTGAACATACCGGAAGTGCCGGTAATATCCTCTCCTTTAAAAAGAATACGTCCGCTATCGGGAGTAAGAAGTCCCGATATAGCATTAAAAAGTGTGGATTTGCCGCTTCCGCTGACACCGAGCAGACACACAAGCTCGCCGTCATTAAGTTCAATATTGATATCTTCGATTATTTTCGTACCGTCATAACTGACAGAAATATTCTCTGTTTTTAATAATGCCATTTTTAACTCCTGACGTCAATAGCAATGGTGGCTGTTGACAGAATTTATTCCGGGAGGTAATCGTTTGAAAAACCGAAACCATCTGGAATGTCAGTTTCGCAAAGACCATTGTCATATACCCAGCCATAGAAGGCATCCCATCTTTTCTGGTCGATGACGCCCCATTTGTCAGCATCTGCCTTATACTGTGAAGCAAGCCAGTTCTGACTCTTTTTGCAAAGTTCGATGTCAAGACCTTCATTGGCATCAACAAGAATCTGAGCAGCATCATCAGGGTTCTCTATTGCATAATCATATCCTTTTGATAATGCGGCCATGAATTTCTTCGCAACTTCAGAATTGTTCTTAAGGAAATCATTGTTGGCAATGATTACAGGACTGTAATCATCGAGTTCAGGTGAATAATCCTTGAAATAGAAGAAATTGGTATCAAGGCCCTGAAGCTCACATGCAATTCCGTCCCATGCATAGTAAATCCATACGGAATCAATGTTACTGTTTAATGCGGCTTTGATGTCTTCAACCGATGTTGAAATGAGGTTGATTTTGCTGTAATCACCGCCATCATCAGTTACGACCTTCTTGATGATAGCCTGTTCAATAGGCATATCCCATGTCGCATAGGAATGTCCTTCCATTCCCTTTGGAGAGGTGATGCCGCTGTTTTTAAGGGAGATGATTCCTGATGTGTTATGCTGGATAATTGCAGCTACAGCAGTGACAGGAAGTCTTGAACTTTCGTCAGCTGAGAAAGCCGGAACGAGATAATCCTGGAAGCTTACACCGAAATCAGCTTTGCCGTCTGCAACGGAAGCTTCAGCTCCGGCTTCGGCACATTCCACTATTTCCACGTCAATTCCGGCGTCCTTAAAATAGCCTTTTTCCTTGGCTACATAAAGTCCCGTATGGTTGGTATTAGGTGACCAGTCAAGCATAAAAGTTACTTTGGTAAGTTCTTTATTGTCATCACCGGATGTTTTGTCCGAAGATGCCTTGGAACAGCCGGTTACGGCCATAAGACCGAGCGTGGCGGCCATCACAAGTGCAAGAGTTCTTGTTTTTTTCATAATATCATATAGTAAATAGTCACTTATTCCCGGTGACTGATTTACTTCTCCTTTCCCATGGCATTATAAGCCATTTAATAATAATAACCGCAAGCATAAGCAGAAGACTTATGCCCGATATGAAAATAATAACCGAAAACATTCTGTCATAAGCGAATGATTTGCGCACTCTGGTCATGAAAACACCAAGTCCCGAGGAACCTCCGAGCCATTCCGAAATAACGGCGCCTACGATTGAGTATGCAACCGATATCTTAAGTCCGGAGAAAAAATATCCCAGTGAGTAAGGCAGTTTAATATGAATAAAACGCTTTACGGGACCGGCACCCATCGATTTGAGAAGCTTAAGCGCATCAGGGTCGGCAGCTTTGAAACCATCCAGAAGTCCCACTGCGATAGGGAAAAAAGTTGTGATGACAACCAGTACTATCTTGGGCGTAATGCCATATCCGAGCCAAAGTGTTAAAAGTGGTGCAATGGCAATGGAAGGAATTGTCTGTGTGACAACTATTACCGGGTACAATGCGTTGTAAAGCGGCCTGCACGCATCCATTAATATGGAAACAATAAAGCTTAATACAATTCCGATGCCAAGACCGATGAAAGCTTCGCGGAGTGTTGTCGCGGCATGTTCTAAAAGGACCGGCCAGTCATTTATAAATGCCTTTATTACCTTGGCGGGTGACGGCATCATGAAAGACGGCATAAGCTCAGAACCGGACAGGTACTGCCAGAATGTGACAAATACGGCTATTGCGATAACCGGCGGGATAATTTTGCCGGTTATGAAATGCAGTGTTTTATATGCAGTTGTATTAGTTCTGATGGTGTTTTGTGACTTTTTCATCGATTGTCAGAATCTTCTCCTCAGGTGCATATGTAATCTTAACATAGGTATAAACCTTATCACAGCCTGCCTTAACGGCAATGTACTGACACTGCTTTACGATTTCCATAAGGCCTTCGTAATCGCCTTCAATGGATGTCTCTGACGGTCCTACATAATATTTGTAACCCGAAGCTTTGATGTAATCAAGAACTTCGTCTACGATTCTTACTACCTCGGCGTCATCCGTAACGTTAGGCAGAACCTGGATTGCTACATTTGCGTTCATGATATCTTCCTCCTGTATATAATAAAAATACCCCGGAAATCCGAGGTGGTAAGGTTGTATAACTGTAAGCCATGCGGTATAAAACACACAATCTGTATTATATGATATACATCCCTACGCCGGCATTACCCGGATCAGGTATGGGACAGTTGTCCCAAGGGTCGAAACATTAGAGTGGTTTCCTCTCAGCCGGACTCATCCAGCGCCCCTAGCAAATTGTATTGTATACTTGCATAAGAAAAAAGTCAATGCTGACTTTTTACCATATATATGATATACTTTTTACACAAATAACATATCATTGGGAGGTACATACTATGGATAATATGGTTATTGCTATTACAAGAACATGCGGAAGTGGTGCGACCAGCATAAGCAGACTTCTCGGCAAGAGACTGGGTATAGATGTTATTGACAGGAATCTTTTAAGACTGGCATCCGATGAAAGCGGAATTAACGAGGAACTTTTTGCAAGAGCCGATGAGCATATGAAGCAGAGCCTTCTTTATAAAGTATCTAAGAAGGTATATAACGGTGAACTGATAGGACCTGA